>Ga0257121_1001423_pt1 | contig 18031 bp, 18 predicted proteins | sample SI106_100metaG_FD_190180 | JGI IMG/M metagenome (GOLD analysis project Ga0257121, IMG submission 190180) | Marine microbial communities from Saanich Inlet, British Columbia, Canada - SI106_100 | ecosystem: Environmental > Aquatic > Marine > Inlet | place: Canada: British Columbia | collected... | reverse complement strand
GAGTACGGCGGAACCGTGCTTGCCCGCGACCCAAACCCAGAATCCAGAGAGGGAGACCCTTTAGGCCTTTGCATTGTGATTGAGTTCGAAAGTGTGGAACGCGCGAGAGCATTTTATGAGTCGGAGCAATACACCGCCGCGAGGGTTGTGCGGGAGGCTGCTTCGATTGCCCATCTGGTATTGATAGAAGGCGTGTAGTGGAGCCCGCAGTCGGAATCGAACCAACGACCTGCTGATTACAAATCAGCTGCTCTACCAACTGAGCTATGCGGGCTTTGTGAGACACGCAACAACGCGCGTGGCGTATTTTACCTCCTGCGCATACCGACAGACAGCAACGACAGAGATAGATGTTCAGCCACTCTTGGGGCAGATTACGGGAGTGAGCTCAGCCATGGCGTCGGCCCAATTCAATTTGGCCAATTCTTCGCGGCGCTGCTCGGTAATCACATCTGGCACCTCGAGCCAGTAAAGTGGCCCCAGGGTGCGCACCTGCAACCTGACATTGACTGGCAATTGCAGCCATTCCAGGCTTGCCGCATAGGCAACGGCCATGGGCTCCTTTGCGAAAGGTTGCAGCAACAATAGTTTCTCATCACTGCGTCTCAGGCTGGTTGCCCTTATATCCTGATCCTGTAATTTGATCCGGGCGTTATCACGGGCGATATCGGAGCCAAAAGGCCCAGCAACTACCTGATAAATGCGCTCCTCTCTTGCCGCGGTACGCTGGCGAGTCAACCCGTACCCGTGATTGACCAGCAAGCTCCAGCCGTTGTCGAGGGTTTCACGGGTTGCGAAAGGGCCGATCCGCAGGCAATCAGTCCGGGCACCGACCACAATCGCCTTTTCCGAGACCAGCTCCATTGAGTCAAGATTTACTCCTGGTTCGGCTTCTGGCAGATCTATTCCCGCCTGAGGCGTGGCATTGGTCGCCCATAGATAAAGGGCGCCATTGGCCAGGATCAGTAAAAAAAAGAGCCATTTCATGGTATTTCGCGGCTGGCCTGCTCAATCCCCTGCAACACCAGGTCGGGCTTGATATCAGCCGCCCTGGCTAAAAGAGGGGCTATTGTCGTTGCCCAGCCGCCTGTCATCAATACAGCGAAGTTATCTCCCAACTGCGCCGAGAATTCACTGAGGACTTTGTCGATTCCTCCCGCCGCAAAGGCCAGAGCGCCATTGCCGACAGCCGAACCAGTATCCGAATTGAATGCGCCCGAGTACGCTTTTAACTCACCGTGTAAATGACTGGCATGCTCAAGCAAGGCCTGGGTTGCGACCTGTGGGCCAGCGCTGATCACCCCGCCCAGGAATTGCCCGTCGGCCAAAAGCGCATCGACCGTAATTGCAGTGCCGCAATCCACCACGGCCAACGAGCCGCTTCGCTGATCACGCGCTGCGATCAATGCCAGCCAGCGATCACAACCTAAGGTGGCAGGATCCTGATAACAATTGCGCACCCCGTGCTGCGCACGCTGAGCGCTAAGAAAGGTTGGCTTTAATCCCCAAGCCTTATCACACCACTCGTGCAGTGGATCAACCACATCATCACCTGCGCTGTTGCAAACGATCACCCGCAGCGGAGTTGTGACTTCCCGCCAGGCATCAAAGTCCGTGGCAGATCCCTCATTGCCAAACGGGTCTCCCACAGACCAGTCTTGTCCGCTCGATAGCGCCCACTTAATCCGGCTGTTACCCAGATCCACCAACAGGTTCATCGTTTGGTCTGCATGATTCGCTTTAACTTAAAGGTAACCCAGGGGGGTCGAATGATAGAGTGATATCGCCAGCTATTATCGGTGTAATAGAGCCGCCATCACAGCGAAGTCGGTAACGGCCGAGTTCGTCGGCGCCCTCACCTACCCCGACCACGAACTCCCGCTGCGAAGTCGCCCGAATAGCCTTCCCGCGAAAAATATCCAGCGCATTCCAGCCGGGCTGGTCGGGCATGAAGCCCCGATTATCAAATCGTTCCAGCGCCCGAACCAGATCGGCCAGCACATATGCAATCAGTTCTGTGCGCTGAGGCAGCGGCCCGTTAATCTGTGATGCCAAATCAGTTACCCCCTGACCTGTATCGAGGGTTGCAAGAGAAGGGTCATCGATATTTAACCCAATCCCGATGATCGCACACACCTCTTTATCGGCACTGGAGTTCAGCTCCACCAGCACCCCACCGAGTTTTTCGCCCGACGCAAAAAGATCGTTGGGCCACTTCAAGCCAACCTTGTCGGCGCCGAGTTCACGTAAGCGGCTCGCCAATGCGAGGCCGATGGAAAGGCTAAGCCCCCCTAACTGGACAGCCCCTTTGCAAAAGCGCCAGCCCATCGACAGCATCAAATTACGATAAGGCGAGCCCCGCCAGGAGCGCCCGCGTCGGCCACGGCCGGCACTTTGAAACTCACTGATACAAACCTGGCCGTGTAACTCACTGTTGCCAGCCTGGCGGGTCAGCCAGTTACTGGTTGAATCCACGGTATCCAGCAGAACAACCTGGTCGGCAAACGGAAACCCTCTGGTTGTCAGAGCGGATTTGAGATGCGCCTCTTCCATTGGATCGACCGCTAAGCCCAACTGGTAGTCAGGCGAGGCGGTTACCTGGAACTGAAGGCCATCTGCCTCCAGTTCTGAAAGATATCGCTTTACTGCCGGCTCACCGATCCCAACTGCCAAGGCAAGCTCGGCGATACTTGCCGGCTTTGCCGTACTCAACGCCCGTACCAGTCGAGTGCGCTCAGTCGTCATCGTTGTTGGTCTGCTGCGATCGTCCCCGCAGGCGTTCGAGCTTTTCCCGAATCTTGATCTCAAGGCCGCGATCCACTGGGTAATAAAAACGCTGGCCTTGCAGGGTGTCGGGCAGGTAAGTCTCCCCTTGGGCATAGCCCTGGGGCTCATCGTGTGCATAGCGATATTTTTCGCCATGGCCCAGTTCTTTAGCAAGGCGGGTTGGGGCATTGCGCAGATGCAAAGGCACCTCCTGGGTGCCAGTTTCTTGGGCCACTTGTAGCGCAGCGTTGAGACCCTTATAGACCGCGTTACTCTTTGGGGCGCAGGCCAGATAGACCAACGCCTGAGCGATCGCCAATTCGCCCTCTGGAGAACCCAGACGCTCGTAGGTCTGCGCAGCATCCAGCGTCAAACTGAGTGCTCGCGGGTCAGCATTACCGATATCCTCGCTGGCCATGCGAATTGCCCGCCGGATGATATAACGCGGGTCGCAGCCGCCGTCGATCATCCGCGCAAACCAATACAGCACAGCATCCGGATCAGTACCACGCATCGATTTATGTAGCGCTGATATCTGGTCATAAAAAAGATCGCCGCCCTTATCAAAGCGACGCAAGGGCGTGCCGATCACCTCCGGCAATACCCGGTCGGTAAGTTCATGCCCATCGTCTGTCGCCGTGGCAAACTGAGACCCGATTTCAAGAAAATTCAATAGGCGACGTGCATCACCATCAGCCGCATCCAGTAGGCAGTCCCGGCCATAATCTGACAGAGTCAGGTTCAGCCGTCCCAGGCCTCGATCGCAATCAGACAACACGCGTTCCAGCAGTGATTGCAGGTCCTCGCGGGCCAAAGCCTTTAATACATAAACACGTAGCCGTGAGAGCAATGCATTGTTGAGCTCAAAAGCCGGATTCTCTGTGGTGGCGCCAATCAGCACCAAAGTGCCATCTTCCACGTGCGGTAAAAAACCGTCCTGCTGTGCTTTGTTGAAACGATGGACTTCATCAACAAACAACACCAGTTTGCCCGGCAATGCTTTGGCTTGCGCCACGACCTCGCGCACATCCTTAACTCCGGCGGTCACTGCAGAGAGCACCTGAAAGCGGGCGTCACAATAGTGCGCCACCATTCGCGCCAGCGTGGTTTTGCCCGTGCCCGGCGGCCCCCAGAGCACCATCGAATGCACGTACCCACCTACCAACGCCTCACGCAACGCCGAACCTGGGCCAATCAGATGCGATTGGCCGACAAACTCCTCAAGATTACGCGGACGCATCGCCTCAGCAAGCGGCCGGTAATCAGCAGCCTGGGTTTGAATGTGGGCTGAAGTCATCGAGGGTTCCTAGCTGCCTTGGATCTGGCGGAAGGTAAGGTTAACCCGGGGAGCAACTGGACGGGCTGTCTTTGGCACACTGTGACGCCAGGCTATCTGAGACTCACCACTCATCAGCAGCAAGGAGCCGTGCCCGAGCACGATTTCATGCACGGGCAGATCTTTGCGGCGCCGGTGTCGCAACAGAAAACGCCGGGGACTACCCAGACTGATAGAGGCAATAGTCGGCGCAGGGCCGAGCTCGCGCTCATCATCACTATGCCAGCCCATGCTCTGAGACCCCGTCCGGTAATAATTAAGCAAAACGCTGTTAAAGCTGTATCCAGAAAAAGCCGCCAATTCCTCACCCAACTCCTTGAGTTCGGCCAGCCAGGGTAGCGGCTGGTTTACACTGCCTGAGTAGCCATATACCGCTTCGGGATCACCATACCAGGCGGCCTGGCGCGGTGAATTCACCCAGCGCCCGTAAAGGTGCACACGGGGCGTATGCCAGGAGACCTTTTTGATCAAAGTTTGGCAATAATGTGATGCTTCAGCTGGCGCCAAGAACTCAGACCTGTACTCAAAACGACCATCCTCGATCGGCAGGTGACCTTCACCGCTGATCTGTCGTGGCCCCGCCCGGCGACTCTGGGATAGACGCTGCAAGGCCTCCTCCTGGAATAACCCCGATACGCTTGATTAACAGTCCACCAGCTCGGCAACGGCCGCAGCCAATGGAGATTGCACAAAAGCCGCGCCTGTTGAGCAGCCGCTGGCCGGGTCAAACCGAGCTATCGAGGGGCAGCCAAACAGGCTGGGGTAAACACCGTGGTCAGCAGTACTTAAGTCGGCCACCTTTTCACCCAATGCCTGAAGTATCGCAGGATCAAAGGCGGCATCTGCCACAACCTGGCTTACACCACTGACATCAACGCGGGGTTGGTGCATGGCCTTTTCGGGATCCATGGAGAAATCGGCGATGAACGAAATCAACTGCATGATCGATGAGACGATGCGCCGCCCGCCGGAGGCGCCCAGAGCTGTAACAGGCCCTGCTGGCTCGGCCACGATTGTAGGGCACATATTGCATAAGGGCTGTTTGCCCGGGGCCATCGAGTTGGGCCGGCCCGGCTCAGGGTCAAACCACATGATGCCGTTATTCATAAGGATCCCGGTGTCAGGCAACAGCAAACGGGATCCAAAAACCGACAGCAGTGTCTGGGTGAGCGCGACGACATTGCCGTTGCGATCGGTAACGTTCAGATGGGTAGTACAGGCAGGGATCTTGCCATCAGGGCTATCACCCATCTGTAACAGTCGATCTGCGTAGGCCGCCTGCAAACTGGCAGCGGTGGCAGCGGTGGAATTCCCATCGGGCTGCATCGGTGGGTTCGGCAAGTACTGCTCAAGCTCGGTTAGAGCCTGGCGCAGGCTTGGACCAGCACAAAGCCCCGCCGGAGTGTAGATAAGCGCGTCGCGGTAGCTGGCCCCGGACAATTCCTCAAAGTGCACTCGATACGAGGCGAGATCCTCGGCAGATAAACCAATGCCAACAGATGCCGTATCTGCTAGTACACGCTCTGCCAGATCCCCCTGGTAAAAAGAGGCCGGGCCCTGATCGGCGAGTTGCGCGAGCGTTTTTGCAAGACCTTTTAATTCAATCACCGGTGGTGAACCAGCCCAGTGACCCATCGGCACATGACCCTCTGGCAGATACACCGAGCGTGTAGATTCAAAGCGGGCAATATCCGCCGCGCTGGAGGCAATCTTAAGACTTGAATACCAATCTACGAAAAGCCCCTGCTCCGCCAGAGCGATCGCAGGCGCGAGAAGTTGTGGCCACGAAAGCGTCCCAAAGCGTTTGGCCGCCTCGCCCAATCCTGCCACAAAGCCCGGTACTGCGACTGAGTACGGGCCCAGCACATTGCGGTTCTCCAGCACCCCCGGCCAGGCAAAAAGATCAGAGTCAAAACCGGTGCTGAGTGGATAGTCGTTTACATTGAGCGCACCCGGAGCACGCACCCCAAACTCCAGCGCATAACTTCGGTTTTCACGGGCCAGGTAAACCGTCATGAAACCGCAACCACCCAGCCCACTCATCCAGGGCTCAACCGCGCTCAGGGCAAAACCAGTTGCGATGGCCGCGTCCACTGCGTTGCCACCCCGGGCCAGCACCTTTGCGCCTGCCTCGGCGGCCAATGCGTGCTGTGCCACTACCACCCCGCCCTGGGTGTGCACTGCAGGTTTACGGATCGACCAATGCTCCATGGGTTGCCTGATTACGCGACCCTACTATGGTAGTGACTGACCAGACGGCGGTGGAATAAACGCCTGGCCACAGCACCCGTCACACACGCAGCACTTTACCGGGATTCATGATGTTGTCTGGATCCAACGCCTGCTTGATCGAGCGCATGACACTGATCGCCTCACCATGCTCAGCCACCAGAAAGTCGAGCTTGCCGTAACCCACCCCATGCTCCCCGGTGCAGGTGCCGCCCATGCCAAGCGCCCGCATGACCATACGCTCATGCAATTCGTTCGCTTTTTTGCTTTCAGCAGGATCATCCTTGCCAACCAAAAGACAAAGATGAAAATTACCATCGCCGACATGGCCAACGATTGGGGCAAATAAACCAAAATCCCGAATATCCTGTTGCGTCTCACGAATACATTCAGCCAGGCGTGAAATAGGCACGCAAACATCGGTCGCCCAGATTTCACCGCCCGGTCGCAGCGCTTTGCAGGCGTATGCCGCATCGTGACGCGCCTGCCACAGTCGATTACGCTCCTCGGTATTTGTGGTCCATTGAAAATTACTGCCGCCTGAGTCTACCGCGATCTCCTGCACAATCTCGGCCTGCTCCTTGACCCCCTGGTCAGTTCCGTGAAACTCCAGAAGCAGGGTTGGCGCCACGGTGAGATCGGTCTTGGAGTATTGGTTGATGGCGTCGACCTGAGCTTCATCCAGAAGCTCGATGCGGGCAATGGGTACACCGTACTGGATCGTAGTGATAACCGTATTGACAGCGCTGTCGACGTCTGGAAACGTACATACGGCTGAGGAGATGGCTTCGGGAATCCCGTAAAGTCTCAACGTAACCTCAGTAATTACGCCGAGGGTTCCCTCTGAGCCGACAAAAAGTCGGGTGAGATCGTAACCGGCTGCAGATTTGCGAGCGCGACGCGAGGTCTGAATTACGCGGCCATCAGCCAGCACGACAGTCAGCGCCAACACGTTTTCACGCATAGTGCCATAACGCACCGCGTTCGTTCCCGAAGCACGGCAGGCGGCCATGCCGCCAATCGAGGCATCAGCACCCGGGTCGATCGGGAAAAACAGGCCGCAATCACGCAGGTAGTTGTTTAACTGTTTGCGGGTTACGCCGGGTTGAACCACAACGTCCAGATCTTCGGCGTGCAACTCGACCACCTGATTCATCTCCTGCAGGTTAATCGAGATACCGCCATGCAAGGCCGCAACGTGGCCCTCCAGCGCCGTGCCCGTGCCGTATGGGATCACGGGCACCCGGTGCTCAGCACACACGGTGACGATTCGGCTGACTTCCTCAGTGGTGTGGGGGGTGACTACGGCGTCTGGCGGCACACTGGCGTGAAAAGATTCATCCTTGCCAAAGCGTTCACGGACAGCGAGCGCCTCGGACAGCCGTTCACCAAACTCACTGCGTAAACAAGCTATTACGTTTGTTACTGGCTTCGCCTGAATGTCTTTTTGGGCCTCATCTGCCATGGGATTTCCTTATAAGCCGCCTTCTGATCCAAGTATATCCCCAATATTCTCACAGACCCCGCACTAACCCCTAACAACAGGCTTTGATACCATTACAGATTCTTAAAATCCAGTTCGTATCGCCAAAAAGACTGTGTCTAAATTAAATGTCGTTAATAGAAGTGGTGATTCCGCCCCCTTCTTGCGGGGCATCCTAACGCGCTCACTGCAGAAAATAGGGCTGACGTTCTCGGAGGCGTACGGCGTAGCGTCGACGGTACGGAGCCAGTTGGCCCGTGAAGAGGTCATTGGCAGTCCCCGCATAAGGGAAGCTGTTTCACAGATTCTGGTATCTCAATTTAGCCCCGAGACCGAAGAACGGTACCGACTTTCCCGAGGACAGCCGGTCTGGATACGAATTCACCATAAAGATGGAGAGGATGTCTGGTTTTCCCGTGCCATCTTCCGTTATAGGCTCGAGATCTGTGGCATCACCCATTCTGCGGCAGAAGCCCTGGCCCACAGTCTGCACGAGCGGCTGGTCAGGGAATACTCGTCGGGCATTGAGCGCGAAACACTGCATCAGCTTGCCTGTCAGATGGTACTGGCCGAGGCCGGAGCCCACTTTGCGAAAAACCTTGAGGCCTGGCACAGGCTCACACGCGCAAACAAAACCCTGCTGATTCTGATTGGAGGGGCGCCCGGTGTTGGCAAAAGCACAATGGCGGCCCACCTCGCGACCCGCTTGAATATCACCCGAACCCAATCCACAGACATGCTGCGGGAAGTATTGCGCACCTTGCGATCACCGGAAAAAAACCCCGAACTGCATTACTCCAGTTTTGAGGCATGGCGAGCGCTGGACGACAGCCCAGATAGAGGCGACATGCCAGCACGCATTGAGGAAGGCTACAACCGTCAGGCAGACGAGGTGGAATTAGCCGCACAAGCTCTACTCGAAAGATCGCAACATGAGCAATTTTCGATGATTATTGAAGGTGTCCATATACGGCCGTCTATGATCCAAAGGCTCACACTGGACCCCGATGTGATCGTGGTGCCCATCCTGCTGACAGTCAGTCGCAAAAAGACATTGAAACGCTTCTTTAAGGGGCGCTCCCTGGTGACATCGCGGCGAGGCAGCAAACACTACCTGGACAACTTCGACGCTATCTGGCATCTGCAGTCTGCCCTGACGCTGGACGCGACGACATCCGCCGTAGCAACAATCGTCAATGATGAGGAGGAAGAAAGCACATCGGTCCGTGTGTTCTCTCTAATTGCCTCAGCAGTCGCAGACCACGTACTACCAAACCAGGGCGAATAATCCTAAGGCAACCTTTCGGCCACCAGGCCTTTTGCGCTAACATCGCCGTTGCTATTTCCTGAGTAATCTCTTTGAACACCTGAGCACATGCCGACGAGTCATATAGTGTGACCGAACGGCAATGGCACTGATCCGAAAATATGATTAATCCATGAGCAATAAGAAGCCCAAAACCCGAACAACTTACCGCAGGATTCCCAAGGCCAAGGGTCCGACACAAGCTGACAAGGCAGATCGCCACATACTCTACGAGCGTGCTGTCCAGTGCGTGGAATCTGAGATCGACATGGTGGATGAGACCTACAAGACGCTTCGAGGACGTAAGGCCATTACCCTGCGTGAGGACTTCTGCGGCACGGCTAATACCAGCTGCGAGTGGGTGCGACGGCGCAAAGATAATCAGGCCTGGGGTGTCGATCTGGACACCGAGGTATTAGCCTGGGGAAAAAACAACAGGGTCAATGCCCTTAACGGTGATGGAGCAGATCGGATTGTGCTCATGAACGAGAACGTTCTCACAGTTAAAACGCCGCCAGTCGATATGATTCTGGCTATGAACTTCAGTTACTGGACCTTTCAGACCCGCGAAGAGCTAAGGGGGTATTTTTCAAGAGCACGCGACTGCCTGGCAGATAACGGCATTTTATTTCTGGATTCGTACGGCGGTTATGAAGCCTGCCGGGAGATGGAAGAAGAGACAGATCACGACGATTTTATCTACGTTTGGGACCAGGCCCACTACAATCCTATTACCGGCGAAATGAACTGTCATATTCATTTCAAATTCCCTGATAGATCTAAGCTGAAACGCGCTTTCAGTTATAACTGGCGCCTATGGACACTGCCCGAGATTAGAGAATTACTGGCCGAGGCAGGCTTTAAAAGGGTACTGGTTCACTGGGAGGGTACTGATACTAAGAGCGGCGAGGGCAATGGCGTTTTTACACCCACCGAAAATGGTGAGGCGGATGCGGCTTACATCTGTTATATCTCCGCGGAGAAATAATCTTCTGACGAGCCCTGCACCGGCCAAAAGTTCGTAATCAGAAAACAACCAGCCCTACCAGAGTGTTTTCATGACGCCACCATCAACGATAAGCGTCTCATCGGTAATATAACTATCTGCATCAGGCGCTAAGAGTCCAGCCTTACTTAAATTCATCAATCTTGCCAAAACGGTCCAACGGGGCAGTGCCCGCTCGTTCAACCGGCAGTCTCTCTATAGGTTCACCAGTTCTGTCGGCCTGCGTTTTGAATAGATCTGCCAGAGACGGTCGGTATTTATCGTGCCTGGCGACAAGTTGTTGACGCAGATATCCTCTGATTCCAACTCGCGTGAGAGGCGCTTGGCGAGACTGGCCACACCTGAGTGCAGTACATTAGCAAGCAACAGATCATCTTGACATGCCCACCTGGCAAGAGTTCTACCAGGCCGACTTGTCAGGACTTCAAGCTCCTCTTACTATTACCAGCATCAGAATCTGGTTTTTTGAGAAAACCTTGCCATGATCATCAAACATATCGGCGGAATACTAAAAAATCCAGCAGCCCATTTTGAGGCGGTTAGTCTGGAGGAGCGATCGGTCAGTGGCCTCTTTCTTGGCTATATTCTCATCCTGGGCGCTATTCCACCGATCGCAGGCCTGATTGGAACCACCCAGCTCGGTTGGTCTTTTGGCGCCGGTGCTACGGTCAAACTGACCTTCGCCAGCGCACTTAAGATCAGTATCGCCTACTACCTGGCAATACTCGTTGCGACCTATACCCTGGCGAAACTTGTCCAGTGGATGTCACGCACCTATGGCGGCGAGCAATCTCTCGAGCGCTGTCTTGCACTGATCTCATATACCGCAACTCCCATGTTCCTGGTCGGCATCGTCCAGATCTATCCGGTGATGTGGCTAAATTACGTTGTCGGCCTGCCGGTACTGGCGTACACCGTCTACCTGCTATACATCGGCACACCAATCATGATGCGCATCCCCCGGGAGCAGGGCTTTCTTTTTTCCAGTGCGATTCTGGCTGTCGGCATGGTCGCCCTGATTGGACTGTTGGGGAGCACCGTGATGCTCTGGAGCGCTGGCATTCAGCCTGAGTTTACCTACTGATTCCACTTAATCCAATCAACGATGTATCGTTCTTGACATGATCTGCGCGATCGGAGATTGCACGAGTTAAGTAAAGGCACTAATGTTGGTGCCCAGATACTTCTCTTATTGGGCGCACCTATGCCTCTTGTACCGGACCAGGATCTCGTTCTTTTTGCTTCGTCACTGGCAGACGATGCCCGCAGGATAAGCAACAAGTTTTTTCGCCAGCCACACGCAGTATCCAGCAAATCCGATGGTACGCCGGTAACCATTGCCGATCTTGAGATCGAGCAGCACTTGCGCAAAGCTATCGGACAGCGCTATCCCGATCACGGTGTATACGGCGAAGAAGAAGGCCTGACCGGAGCTGATACAAGATGGCTATGGGTTCTGGATCCTATTGATGGCACCAAGAGTTTTACCACCGGCAAGCGTACTTTCGGCTGCCTGATCGCGCTTCTTTACCAGCAGAAACCCATACTGGGAATCATCGATATGCCAGCACTAGACGAACGTTGGATCGGAGTTCAGAACCAAACCACTCTCCACAACGGCTACCCCTGCAAAGTAGCCCAAACCAATGTGCTGACTGACGCTACGTTGAACGCCACCACCGTGGATATGTTTGATCCGCAGGAATGGCAGATTTTTTGTCGAATGAGTGAAGCTGTGCGATTTCGCCAGTTTGGCGCCGACTGCTATGCCTATGGCCTGTTGGCACTGGGCTACACCGACTTAGTGATGGAGGCCGGGTTAGGTCGCTTTGACTATTTGGCTTTGGTCCCCGTGATCGAAGGTGCGGGCGGCTGCATAAGCGACTGGCAAGGCGAGGCGCTGACTTTCCATTCTGCCGGACAGGCGCTGGCAAGTGCTAATCCGGCGCTACACGCCCAGGCACTGCGCCTGATCGCTTCTGCGAAATGAAGCTACCCAGCAGAACCACCAGTAGAACCATCGCCTGGGTGATGGCTGTTTGCATGGCCCTCTCAGCAGTAAAAACATCTGCGGATCAAGGCCATCCCGGCCTGGACCCTCTGTTTTCACAATTGAAAACTGCCCCCGATCAAGCCACTGCTGACCGCATTACCGGGGAAATCTGGAGTCTGTGGCGAGAAGTGGGCAATCCCGCCGTAGCGAACGCCATGGCGCAAGGCGCACAAGCTATGTCAGCAAAACGCTATCGTTCTGCTTATCAGTATTTCAGCGAGGTGATCGATCGTGCCCCAGATTTTGCCGAGGGGTGGAACAAGAGAGCCACAGTACTTTTTCTGGCGAAGGCCTACGACAGGTCGATCCGGGATATCAAAGAGGTCTTACGACTGGAGCCACGGCATTTTGGAGCACTGTCTGGACTGGGGCTAATCTTTTTGCGTCAGGGTCAGTTTCGTCCCGCGACACAGGCATTTCGCGACGCCTTGGCCATTAACCCTTATCTGCCACGCATACGCGAGGCGCTAGATCAACTTGAGCATCGGCAACGCTCAATCGACGAGAAAAACGCAATCTAGCCAATCGCCACCTCGGGCCAGACACGCGCCGACAACCAGGCGGATAGATCAGTCATTTCTTCGGGCGCTACGCTGTGAGGCATCGGATAAGTGTGCCAGGTGACGTCACAACCGTTATCTTGCAGAGTCTGACGGCTTGCTTCGCCCAAAGGTAAAGCCAGCACTGGATCAAAAAGGCCATGGGCAAGAAAGATTGGCGTGCTAAGGGCATTGGGATGAACCCTTTGAGCCAATTGACCCGACAGCGGCAGGTAGGTCGATAAACCGACAATCCCCGCCAGCGCCTCTTCGCAACGCAGCCCATAATGCAACGCTACCGCCCCGCCCTGGGAGAAGCCGCCAACAACGATATGTGATCTTGGCACCCCACGGGCGCATTCTCTGGCCACTAGCGAGTCGACAATTCCTGTCGACTCGTCCAGGCCTGATACATCTTCTTGCTTAACGATCTCCATACCGGTCAGGTCATACCATCCGCGCATAACCATACCGCCATTTAAGGTAATCGGTCGATGGGGTGCGTCCGGCAGAATGAACCGGATCGGCAACTGTCGAGGTAGATTCAACATCTGCGGCAGTTGTTCGAAATCTCGGCTATCGGCGCCTAGACCATGCAGCCAGATAATAGAAAAGACCGGCGCTGCGCCAGTCTCTATCTCTAGAGGTGGGGTGGATGATTCATTCATAATTTGACACTGGTGTATTTTTCCCGGATTGTAACGGGAAGTGAGCCAAAGAAATTGATCAGTTTGGCTGTAGTTAACCCACCGACCCGAGTACCTACACTTGATAACAAGTCTCGACGACACGCCTCTGATGGAGCCCATGCTTCCGACTTATACAGACATTGTTTCTGCTGCCAGCCGTCTGGACGGCGTAGCCCGAAAAACACCGGTACTGGCCGATACCCCTCTCGATGACAGATTGGGCATCAAGCTTTTTCTTAAATGCGAGAATCTGCAGCATATCAGCGCTTTCAAGTTCCGCGGCGCCTGGAATACCATGAGCCGGTTGACGCCGGAGCAGCGTTCGCGTGGCGTCATCACGCATTCCTCCGGCAATCATGCCCAGGCGGTTGCGCTGGCTGGGAAATACTTGGGTATCGACACTACCGTGGTGATGCCAGACGACGCACCACAAATCAAGCGCGATGGTACTGAGCGTTATGCTTCCCGGGTCATAGCATACGACCCAACCAAACATAAGCGCGAAGCGTTGACCGACAACGTAATTCGAGAAACCGGCTGCGTCCTGGTACCCCCTTTTGATCACCCTCACATCATTGCCGGCCAAGGAACTGCCGCGATGGAGTTGATCAACTCTTGTGGGCCGCTGAAAACGCTGCTGGTTCCCTGTGGTGGTGGCGGACTCCTCAGCGGTTCAGCATTGAGCGCGCGTGCTCTTTCTCCGGGTTGCTCAATTATTGGGGTTGAACCCGAAGCCGCTGATGATGCAGTGCGATCCTTTCGTAGCGGCCGGATCGAAAGGGTTCAAAATCCTCAAACTATCGCCGACGGAACCCGTACCGAATCTTTGGGAAAAATGACTTTTGCCATCATACGAAAGACAGTGGATGATATTGTCAGCGTGCCGGAGGAGGCGATTATCGAAGCCACCCGATTACTGTTTGAAACTGCACGGGTAGTGGTTGAGCCTTCCGGGGCGCTTGGCCTCGCTGCGTTACTAAGTGGGGCGGTCAGGGTTCAAGGACGTGTTGGCGTGATACTGAGCGGCGGCAATATAGATGCACCGATGATGGCGCGGATTCTGCGCCCAAGCCATTAGAGAGGGGGCTGAAACCCTCCGAGCCGGGACTAACGCACAACTGTGAAGTCAGTCGTTGGTATTAAGCGGAATGGTGATTACCCCAGAGGTTCCAGTAGCGCCACCGGGAGAGTTGATCAGATTCTCTACCGGTGCACGCAAGCCGCTGAACCACCAGGCAGCCAACACAACGACAATGATCAAAATGGTGGCAAGGGCTGTCTTTCGCCAGCGGCCCCTTCGCGGAGCGGTTGAAAACTGAAGCCATCGGCGCCCTTTTTTCTCTTTGAAGGCCTCCTTGCCGATAACGGGAACAACTGAACCAAGGCTTCCCGTAGCATCCCGATCAGCACTTTCCAGTACTTCGTTTTCATTAATCTCCATCAGCCGCGCATAGGCGCGAAGATACCCGCGAACAAAAATCGCCTCGGGCAAAGCTGAATGATCACCAGACTCGAGTGCGCGAACAACATCCGCGGTAAGGTTCAAGTTGGCCGCGACATCTTCAACCGTCCAGTGATAGCCCTGACGGGCCTTTCGCAACTGCTCGCCTGGAGCTAAGGAAGCGCCTGTCGCAGGCGGGGTTTGAGCCATATCGGATAAGGGTTTATCAGTTGCAAGCCCTACTACTATAGCATCCGCACTAAGGCTGAGCAGAGGTCCGCACGACTTAAGAAATACTGTAAGCCCCGGTGCCAACAGCAATCAGTGAGTCCTCGTCGTTATGCAGTTCCATTCTTGTAACTGCCACCTTGCGCCCAGTACGCAAGACAAAACCCCTAGCTGAAAATGACTGTCCCAAACCAGGGCGCAGGTAATCTACCCGCAGGTCGATCGTACCCATCCGAGAAAATTTTTCCGCTTCGTCTTCCAGCGACTGAACGCCCTCGCGTTTTAGTAACGAAATAAACGCGACCAGCCCACCGACCACATCCAGTGTGCTGGAGATCACCCCACCATGCAGATTACCCCGGGTGAAGTTTCCCACCAGTTCATCGCGCATTTCAAACCGAACCACTACATCGGACTCACCGAGTTTCTCAATCCGCAATCCAAGCACCCGATTAAAAGGAATGCGTTCTTCAAATACGCGCGCGGCATCCAGCAATACCTGGGAAGAAATCTCGTGCGCTGATACCTGAGAATCCATTTGGAATACCCTAACCCTGAATGTCCAAACCCCACCTTATCATGACAACAACGGCTTTTGCTTTTGGCAACCCGCCTGCACAAGGTGGTCAATTCTCGGCACGTGGGATAAAATTACCCGGCAATTATTTGTCGATTGTCATGGGGCCGTAGCTCAGCTGGGAGAGCGTCGCGTTCGCAATGCGAAGGTCAGGAGTTCGATCCTCCTCGGCTCCACCAATTCCTCCCTATTTTTCAAAGGGCTAGCGGGAGGTCAATTCTTCCACACTTGGTAGGTAATCCTTATTTGGCACACCTTTGGCACAGTGAGGATTCAATATGGCTACGATCAGACATAGGGGTACAGCCTGCCACGTACAAATTCGAAAAGTCGGTTACCCGCCCGTTACGAAGAGTTTCAGCAGTATCACGGTTGCAAAAAGATGGGCAAAAGCAACCGAAGCCGATATGGAAAGACAATTTTCGGTATCTATCCCTAGCGCACTTACTGTTAGTGACCTTCTAGAAAGATACGAATGTGAAGTCATTCCCACTCACAAGGGAAACCGACAGGAAATATACAAATCGAAAACTCTCAGGAAGTATTTCTCTCGGATCAGACTCTGTCATCTCTCTGTATCGGATGTTCGTCAGTACCGGGATTTACGGCTAAAGACTATTTCTCCGATAACTTTAAAGCGGGAGTTGGCTGTATTAAGCAGTGCAATTAATCATGCGTCAAAAGAATGGGGCATCTGTGTTGCCAAGAACCCCATTCGCTCAATCACTATCCCTAGAACTATTAATAGTCGCTCACGCCGAATAGAGTCAGGAGAGGAAGAAAAACTCTTATCTGCCTCTGGTGAACTCAAACGACTCATCATTCTCGCGCTTGAAACAGGTATGCGCCGAGGGGAGATTTTGAACATTAAAAAGAGTCATATAAACTTTACTCTTCAGACCCTACTTATTCCCCTTACTAAGACCGATACACCTCGCACTATCCCCTTATCATCAAAAGCCATAGCGGCGCTTAGAGAGCAACTGGGAGACTCTGAGAACATCATTCCAATAGAGGGAACTCCCCTCTTCTCATATAAGCCAGATAGCGTGACTCAAGCATTTGGGCGGCTGTGTAAACGACAGGGAATAGACAATCTTCACTTCCATGATCTACGCCATGAGGCCACATCAAGGTTTTTTGAAAAAGGTTTAAACCCAGTAGAGGTAGCCACCATTACCGGACATAAAGATACAAGGATGCTGATGCGTTATACGCATCTAAGAGCGGAGGATTTGGTGAAGAGGTTGGGGTAGCGTGGGTTACGCTGTTGCGTAGGGAATCAACATGAACACCGCTAACGGATACCCCGATCAATACTCTATTGATCACGACCGAAAGGCAATTGCCGGCGCCCGACTGGTGCTAAAAGGACTGTGGTTTGACGAAGGCCGATGGTTTGCCAAGTGGTGTCCTAAAAGCCGGCTAACCCAAAGAACAGCCCTAAATCTTTTGCGCCATGATTTAAAGCCTGCCCTCAGTCGGCGCTGTAAGCACTTAAAAGGCCACGGCGGGGTTAAAGGTGCTGTTCGGTATCTCAATCGGATTGTAGATCGATATGCCTATGTGGCCCGCTTTGATGTGGTCTCTTACTATGAGTCTATGGATCATGGCTTATTACTGGGCTCATTAAGACAGGCTGGTATTGGGGGTGATCTTGGGGCCATTGTGACCGATTACCTTGCTCTGCCGGATAAACCGGATACTGGCAAGGCGATGGTGGCAGGGGGCGCTTTGTCACCCATTTTGGGTGGGCTTTACCTAAATCCTTTAGATCAGATAATGGGGCAAGATAAACGGATTGTCTATGTCCGTTATATGGATGACTTTGTGGTTTTAGCCAAGACCCGATGGCATCTTAAAAAGGCTATAGCGCAGATATTTAAGATAACCACTGATCTTAAACTGCGCTTACACCGCAAGATTAAGTGCTTTATCGGCAAAACTACCAACGGCTTTGATTTTCTCGGTTACACCATCCACCCACAGCGAAGGCTGCGCCCTTCTTCTGTCAGCCTACAACGCCTTGTGGCACGTGCCCGCCGGCTTTATGAGCAAGGAGGCAGTAAAGAGCGCCTCTGGGAGTACGTCACCCGATGGCACCGCTGGCTGCACGGGGGACTTAAAGGGTTCGTCACACGCAAAGGAGGCGTACGACGTTATTACATATACATCCTAAGGCGATTGGGGATTCCTTAACTCCCCTACCCGCCGGTTGATGACCGGGGGATAGGGGATGGGAATTACTTCACTAGGTGTGCGATTAGGAGTATCACCTTTGGTAGGGAAGAGTTGGTTTTGGCGTGGGGATGTACATCGCCACCTCACTCACTCCTGCCTTCCGCCCTTTATAAGCCCATTTTCTGCCTCTACCAAGC
>Ga0257121_1001413_pt1 | contig 18110 bp, 17 predicted proteins | sample SI106_100metaG_FD_190180 | JGI IMG/M metagenome (GOLD analysis project Ga0257121, IMG submission 190180) | Marine microbial communities from Saanich Inlet, British Columbia, Canada - SI106_100 | ecosystem: Environmental > Aquatic > Marine > Inlet | place: Canada: British Columbia | collected... | reverse complement strand
AAACTTGTGTCTAATAATGGATTAACTGTGAACTCTTATATCTCTTATGCAGATCATTATGTTGATACATTGGCTATATGGAGAGATGAATTTAACAAAAAATGGGATTTAATTAAAAACCAAGGTTTTGATTTAACTTTTAAAAGAATGTGGGAATTTTATCTTTCTTATTGCGAGGCTGGTTTTAAATCAAAAAATATTGATTTAATTCAATTTTCACTTCAAAATAAATAACACATACAGGAGATGCCAATGCGTCATATAAAAATTATTAGATCAATTTCATTGATAATTTCATTATTCTTAATTACAAGTTGTTCAAATAATAGCGCAATGAAACCTGAAGATTTTAAAAATAAAGAACCGAGATTAATAATTGAAGAGTATTTAACAGGAAATGTTAAAGCTTGGGGAGTACTGCAAAATAGATCAGGTAAAGTTACCAGACAATTTTCAGCTGATTTAAATGGATCTTGGGACGGTAAACAACTAATTTTAAAAGAAAAATTTAATTGGGATGATGGTGAAATTCAAAATAGAGAATGGACTATTAATAAGATAGATGAAAATAATTATGAAGGTACAGCGGGAGATGTTGTTGGAAAAGCAATAGGGTATTCTTATGGACCTGCATTTAAATTTGAATATGTTCTTTTAGTTCCTGTCAAAGGTAAAGAAATGAAAATTACTTTTGATGATTGGATTTTTAAGCAAGACGATAGGGTTGCAATTAATAGAGCTACAATGACTAAGTTTGGAATTAAAGTAGCGGAGTTAACGGTAGTATTTGTTAAGGATTAGTAATCTATTTTTTTCATACCTTTAGAAACTAGTTTAAAATACAATCTACTAGGTAATATCTGTAGAAACTTCAAAAAATATGTAAAGGCTTTTGGAAAATGTATTTCAAAACTTTTTTTCACAGTTAAACCTTTATAAATTTCATTTGCTGCAAATTCAGGTGATTTAATCATCGGCATTGGAAAATCATTTTGATCTGTCATAGGAGTTTTAATAAAACCAGGACTGACAAGCGAAACTCGCACATTTTTCATTTGCATATCAAAATTTAAACTTTCTGCAAAACTAGTAAGTGCAGCTTTAGAAGCACAATATGCTCCAGCAGCAGGCAAACCTCGATAACCAGCCACAGAAGAAATTATTGATATTTGACCATTTTTTTTTTCAGAAAAATAATCATAGATAGAATTTATAGAATTCATTGTTCCAAAGTAATTTACTTCCATAATTTCTCTTACTTTTTCTAAATTGAATTTTTTTTCTGATTTTGGATCATGCATTCCAGTACCGAATAAACAAATATCAATATTTCTAAATTGATTAATTATATTTGTTGCAACCAATTTACATTTATCAATATCAGTAACATCTAAAGGAAAGGCATGAATATTTTCATTAATTTCCTTAAGTTCATTTAGTAAATTTTCCCGCCTTGCAGACGCAGCAACTGTCCACCCATTTTCTGCAAATTTAATTGCAACAGCTTTACCTATGCCACTACTCGCACCTGTTATCCAAATAACTTTTTTTTCTTCCATAATTTATTGTATAATGTAAATGTGTTAAAAAACAAATTCATATCATTCTTACTTTTTAGTTTAATTACATATTCAGCTTCTTTAATTGGAGGTTTGGCAACAATTAGCTTTAAGGAGCCATGGTATTCTTTATTAAACAAACCAACATTCAATCCTCCAGATTGGATATTCGCGCCAGTCTGGACGACACTATACTTGATGATGACAATCGCTGTATGGGCTTTCTGGCATAATAAAAATAGAGATATGAACACTATTTATATTTATTTCATTCATTTAGTTTTTAATACAACTTGGAGTATAGTTTTTTTTGTATTTCACAACTTGATATTATCTTTAATTGTATTGATAATGCTAATTAGTTTAATCATCATACTTATTATTAGATTTAAACGCGTCAACTTGTTAAGTTTTTACTTAATGGTACCTTATGTAATGTGGTGTATGTTTGCTTTAATTTTAAACTTTAACTTACTTATATTAAATTAAATATGGATGATGTTGTAATAATTGGTGGTGGCATAATAGGAGCAGCGAGTGCTTATTTTTTGTCTAAAGAAGGTAGAAAAGTAAAAGTAATAGAGAGAGATCCGACTTACAAAACTGCTTCGTTCCCATTATCTTTGGGTGGTTTTAGAAGACAATTTTTTCAAAAAGAAAATATTTTACTTGGTAAATTTGCAAGAGAATTCATCTATCAAATTCCAGATCTTTTAAAAACTGAAAAAAATCCTAACCCTACTGCTAGTATGGTAACTAATGGTTATTTATTAATGTTTGGTCCTGAACATGCGGATGAACAATATAAGGCACTTGAAAATCACAAAGCATGTGAAGCTGGAACAAAAAATATTAAGGGTTCTGAATTGTCAAAAATATTTCCATACATAAATAATGATGGAATTGAAACAGCAACTTATACTGATAACCAAAGTGAAGGATGGATCGATCCATTTATGTTTCATAGCGCTCTTAAAAGTAAAGCAATTGAGTTAGGTGCTGAGTTTATTAAAGGAGAGGTAAAAAGTATTTCAGAAATTAAAGCCAAAACGATAGTATCTGCTGCAGGATGCTGGACTAAAGAATTGTTAGAAGACATACCAGTCGTTCCTCAAAAACACACAGTTTTTAGAGTTAAATGTCCAAAGTATATTAAAGAAATGCCCCTAATTGGTGATTTAACAACTGGAGTATATTGGAGACCAGAAGGGGGTGAATATTTAGCAGGATCACCAAATTCAGTTTTTGATGCAACAGATTTAGAACCTGCTTGGAATGATTTTGAAGAATTAGTTTGGCCCGCTTTAGCTCAAAGAATACCTGTATTTGAAGAATTAAAACTAACTGGTGGATGGGCAGGGTATTACGATTGTAATAAGCTAGACAATAATGCTGTAGTAGGCAAACATCCAAAATTTGATAATGTTTATATGGCCTCTGGATTTACAGGTAGGGGACTTATGCAAGCTCCCGGTATTGGAAGAGCTTTGACTGAATTGATAACAACTGGATCTTATCAAACAATTGACATTAGTGATTTTGCAGTTGAAAGAGTACTTGGAAAAAGTGCTAGACCCGAGCCTTATGTTCTTTAAGGAAAATTAATGAAAACAATACAAGAAGTAGTTGAATTATTAAAAGCTGGAAAATATGAAGACGCAAAAATTGAGTTAGAAAAAATTATAAGTATTAAAAAAGATGATTTTCAAGCTCATCATGTTTTAGGTGTAGTTTTTGCCAAATTAAATGATTTTGATAAGGCAATCGATAATTTAAATTTATCTGTAAAAATAAATCCAGAAAATAAAGGTGCTTATTTTGAATTAGGTAACATATATAGAATGCAAAACAATATTAATGAATCTAAAAATAATTTCCTTAACGCATTAAATATTGATCCAAATTTTATCGAAGCTCATATATCTCTTGCAAAAATAAATGAAAGTGAGAATAATATTTTGGAAACTAATAAAATTTATCAAAAAGCTTTATCAATTAATAGCGAACACCTCCAGCTTAATAAAGCTTACGCAAATTTTTTAATAAGAACAGGTGAAATAAGTAAAGGCTTGTCTTTGCAATACAAATATTCTGGAGTTATTAGATTTAACAAGAACAACTTAGAAATTTTATAAATGAATAGAATTGATTTAAAAGATAAAACTAATTTTATAGGTAGCTGGAATATAGACAATAATGATTTATGTAAAAGAATTATTGAATTTTTCGAAAACAATAAAAATCTTCAAAAAAAAGGTACTACTGTTTCTGGTGTTAATGAAAAAGTAAAAAAATCTATAGACTTATCCATAGATCCTAAAAAATTAAATAATCCTGAATTTGTAGATGTAAAAGATTACTTCAGTAAATTATTTGAATGCTATCAGGATTATAAAATTCAATGGCCATTTTTAGATAAAACTTTAGAAGTTGTTGATATTCCAAAGTTTAATATCCAAAAATATAATTTAGGTGGTCATTTTTCATCAGTTCATTGTGAAAGAGATTCAAAACAAAATATGCATAGAATATTTGCTTGGATGACTTATCTCAATGATGTTGATGAGGGCGGCGAAACTTACTTTGAACACTTTAATTTGAAAATTAAACCTAAAACTGGCCAAACATTAATTTGGCCTGCAGAGTGGACACATGCTCATAAAGGTGAAGTTTTATTAAAAGGAACCAAGTATATCATTACTGGCTGGATGCATTTTCCATTTAATTTTCAAGTACCACAGAAAGTTTGATATTTAATCCCGTTTAAATTAGCTGGTTTTTTATATTCTTTTAGATTTTCATTTTCTAGATAAGGCTTCTTAATTATATTTAAAATATCTTTTAAATTTTGAAAATTATTTTCATTTGCATTTTTTAAAGCTTCTTCAACTTTATGATTTCTTGGAATAATAGTAGGATTAGTTTTTTTCATAAGATTAATTGATTTTTCTTTTGATCCATTATTGATCAAAATTCTATTTTCCCATACCTTAAGCCAGTTAATAAAATTTATATTTTCAAATTTTGAGTCATTACTAGAGTCTATTTTCATTAAATGACAAAAAGTATTGGTATAGTCTGCCTGATTAGACTCCATCCAATTTAATAAGTTATTTATCAATTTTAAATCATTTTTATCTTCTCCAAATAAACCTAATTTATCTCTCATCATATTTAACCATTTTGTTTCATAAATATTTTGAAAATTATCTATGGTTTCAGTTGCAATTTTAATTGCTATATCTTCATTTTTATCTATTACCGGGATTAAACATTCAGCTAATCTTGCTAAATTCCATTTAGTAATTGGTGGTTGATTTAAAAATGAATATCTACCTAATTTATCAATTGAACTAAAAACTGTTTTAGGATTATAGAAATCCATAAAAGCACAAGGACCATAATCAATCGTTTCTCCTGAGATAGCCATATTGTCAGTATTCATCACGCCATGAATAAAACCTACTCTCATCCAATTGACTACTAACTGACACTGTCTCTCCACTACAAGATTTAATAGATCTATTGCTTTATGTTCAGATGTTTGTAATTCTGGGTAATGTCTATTGATTGTATAATCAATTAAAGTATTTAAATCATCAATATTTTGTTTTGCTGCAATATATTGAAAAGTGCCAACTCTTATGTGGCTTGAGGCAACACGAGTTAAAATAGCTCCAGGTAATAAATTCTCTCTAACAACTTTCTCACCTGTTTTAACCACTGCAAGACTTCTAGTTGTTGGAATGTTTAAAGCATGAATTGCTTCACTAATTATATATTCTCTCAACATCGGTCCTAAAGCAGCACGACCATCTCCACTTCTTGAAAAAGAGGTTTTTCCAGAGCCTTTAAATTGAATATCAAATCTTTTGTTTTTATTAGCTAAATGCTCACCTAACAAAATAGTTCTTCCGTCTCCAAGCATTGTGAAGTGACCAAATTGATGACCAGCATAGGCTTGGGCTATAGTTTCAGATCCCTCCGGTAAAACATTTCCAGAAAATATTTTGGATAGTTCTGTTTTATCTATTTTAGAAAAATCTAAATTTAAGTCTTTAGCCAATTGATCATTTAAGATTACTAACTCAGGATTATTTACTGGTGTGGGTTTAATATCCTCTTTAAATGTATTAGATAATTTTGAATATGTGTTATCAAAATGCCAACCAATGGTCATTTTAATTAATTAACTTCAGCTTGATTTTCTTTTGGTTTAACTTCTGTCTTAAACTGGTTTGAAATTTTTTGAACTTCTACAGAGGATACTTTATATTCTGCGCACATCGTTTCTTCATCTTTACCATGACCAGTAACCATATTAACCATATGTTCCGGAAAATGAAATGTTGTAAATACAATTCCTTCTTTAACTTTATCAGTTACTTCTACTTTTAAAGCAACTTCACCTCTGCCAGAATACAATCTACCAATATCACCAGTATTAATATCTCTTTGAGCTGCATCTTTAGGATGTATCAAAAGAACATCCTCATCTACAATGTTAATATTTTTAGTTCTTCTGGTCATTGTCGCAGCATTATAGTGTTGTAATACTCTACTAGTTGTTAAGATTAGAGGATATTTTTTTTTATTTGTTTTTATTTCAGTAGATTCCTTCCAGTCAAAATTTTTAAGTCTTCCTTTTCCTAATTTAAAAGATTCCGTATGTAGAATTTGAGTATCAGTACCATCTTCTTGAACGGGCCATTGTAAACCAAGTTTACCAAGTCTTTCTCTCGTTACTCCTTTGAAAAAAGGAACAACATCTGCAATTTCTTTTAACACTTGGTCCGCATCATATGTTGGTTGATCAAAACCAAGTTTTTGCATCATGTCTGTTACAATAACACCATCTGGTTTTGTTCCTGGTAGAGGCTCAACTGCTTTATTAACTCTTTGAATTCTTCTTTCAGTATTTGTAAAAGTTCCATCTTTTTCCAGGAAAGTTGTTCCAGGTAATACTACAGTTGCAAGTTTTGCTGTTTCACTCATAAATATTTCTTGAACAACTAAAAGTTCTAATGAATTCATTGCCTCAACAACATGTGCACTGTTAGGATCTGTTTGAACAATATCTTCCCCAATAATCCACACACCTTTTAATTCTTTATCTATTGCTGCTTCAAACATTTGTGGAATTTTTAAACCTGGTTTTGTTGGATGAGTTACACCATATTTTTCAGTGTAAAATTTTTGATTTTTTTCATCAGCTACCTCAAAGTATCCAGCTCCTTGATGAGGTTGACATCCCATATCTGCTGCACCTTGAACATTGTTTTGTCCTCTTAGTGGATTTACACCAACACCTTTTCTTCCAATATTTCCCGTAATCATTGCAAGATCTGCAATTAGCATTACTGTTTTTGATCCTTGCTCTTGTTCTGTAACACCTAAACCATGGAATTCCATTGAGTTTTTAGCAGTTGCATAAGCTATAGCCGCTTCTTTAACCATCTGTTTATCAACACCAGCAACTTTAGCTAATTGGTCAACATCTTGTCTTTCAATTTCTTTGATAAAATTATCAAATCCCTCTGTTCTATCTCTGACAAAATCCGCATTATATAATTTTGATTTAATAATGAAGTGTAACATCATGTTTAGGACTGCAACATTGGTTCCAGGTCTTAATTTGATGTGGTAATCAGCAAGCTTTGCAAGTTCAGTTGTAATTGGGTCTAATACAATTAGTTTTTTACCCTTCATTACTTGTTGTTTAATTTTTGACCCAGTAACTGGATGAGCATTAGTTGGGTTTGCCCCAATAACTATAAATAAATCTGCATGATAAATATCTTCAGTAGAGTTTGTTGCAGCACCGGTTCCAAATGTTTGTTGCATTCCCCATGCTGTTGGTGAGTGACAAATTCTAGCACAGCAGTCTACACTGTTAGTACCAACAGCTGCTCTAATCATTTTTTGAAAGACATAGTTTTCTTCATTAGTACATCTTGCAGATGAAATTCCAGCAAATGCATCAGGGCCGTTGTCTTTTACAATTCTATTCATTTCTTGTTTGATAAAATCATAAGCCTCATCCCAACTTGCTTCTTCAAATTTTCCATTTCTTTTAATCAATGGAGTTTTTAATCTGTCTGGGTGATCGTAAAAACTAAACGCATATCTTCCTTTAATACATGTGTGGCCTGCATTTACATCTGTTTCTTTCGGAGTATCTATTGCCACAACTTTATTATCTTTAATCGAGGCTTCCAAATTACATCCAACTCCACAATAAGAGCAAGTTGTTCTAACTTTTTTATCTACATCGGCAGACTTTGATTTAAAAACATCAGAGATTGCATCTGTAGGACAAGTGTGAGCACAAGCACCACATGATACACAAGAAGAGTCACCAAACATCATGTCGTTGTCTGTAGTAATTCTAGACTCAAATCCTCTTCCACTCATTGTTAAAACAAAAGAGCCTTGAATTTCATCACATGCTCTAACACATCTTCCACAATTGATACAATTATCTAAGTTCATTCTCATATAGTCATGAGAAGTATCTCTTGGAATACCTTTATGTTGTTTAGGACTATTATATCTATGTTCAGAAATACCTAGATCATTAGCAACAGTTTGAAGCTCACAGTTATTGTTAACTTCACAACTATCACATTCCATTGGGTGGTCAGTTAAAACTAATTCAACAATATTTTTTCTAAGATTTGTTAATGCTTCATTAGATGTAAAGATATGTTGGTTTTCAGCAACTGGAGTATGACAAGAAGCAACAATTTTCGTTGGTCCGTCTTTTTCTAAGGCAACTTCAACAGAACAAACTCTACAAGCTCCATAAGGGGCTAAATTTGGATCATCACAAAGAGTTGGAACTTTTTTTTCTCCCACATAACTTTTAACAAATTTTAAAATAGATGTGTGGTTAGCACCAATTTCATATGGTTTGCCATCGATATAAGCTATTTTTCTTTTTTCAGAACTCATTAATTATCTTTCACCATATCATTTTTTATTTCGTCTCCAAAGTACTTAAGAATATTCATTATTGGAGTAGGGATGGCTCCACAAAGAGCACATAAACAACCTTTTTGCATTGTAACTAGCAATTCATTAAGTAATTTAAGGGGTATTTTAGCTACTCCTTTCTTTGCTTGGTCAAACATTTCCTTTCCTCTGTATGAACCAAGTCTTCCTGGAAAACATTTACCACACGATTCTTCTGCTGAGAATTCAAATAAATGGTGAATGTATTCTGCCATTGAAAAATCTTTTGGAATACTAACAACACTTGCATGCCCCAACATAAAACCTTTTGTTGTGAATTCTTGAAAGTCTAAATTTAAATTTTCAATTTCACTTAAAGGAACTACACCACCTAAAGGACCACCAACTTGAAATGCTTTAATTGGTTCTTTGTATCCACCACCAATTTCATTAAATATTTTACTCATCGGTGTTCCCATATCAATTTCATAAACTCCAGGATTATTAAAAAAACTATCAAGACAAACAAGTTTAGTTCCTGCAGATTTTTTGTTTCCAATTGATGAAAATTTATCAGGTCCATTAATTAAAATACCAGTAGCTGCAGCCAATGACTCAACATTGTTAACTACAGTTGGTTTTTTATACAAACCTTCTGTTACTGGAAAAGGAGGTCTAACATCTACTTCTGCACGTCTTCCTTCTATAGATGCAATCAAAGCAGTTTCTTCTCCACAAATATAAGCACCTTGTCCAATACAAATACCTAGATCAAAAGAAAAATCAGTTCCTAAAATATTATTACCTAATAAATTTAATTTTTTAAGTTCGTTAATACTACCGTTAATAGCTTCAATAGATTTAGGATATTCACCTCTAATATATAAAACACCTTCATCACTTCCAATAACCATACCACAAATAACCATACCAAAAATAACTTTTAATGGCTGATCTTCTAATAAGTATCTATCTGAGAATGCACCTGAGTCACCTTCGTCAGCATTACAGATAACATATTTTTTATCTCCTTTTGATTTACTACAAAAATCCCATTTCATTCCTGTTGGAAATCCTGCTCCACCTCTACCTGTTAGATTTGAATCCAGTAGAGATTTAATAATTTCTTGTTTGTCAGTTTTTAAAAATTTACTTAATTGATCTTTAAACTGTTCAGCTGACGACAGCTTATCATCCATTAAAAAGCTTGTTGTCGCATAACTTTTAGAGAAAAATTTTTCTTGTTTAATATCTTCACCTTTTAAAATTTGATCAATTTTTTCTATATCTTTTCCAGCATAGTTTTCACCATCATAATGAAATGCGTTATTTTCATAACAATGTCCTAAACAAAACATTTCACCAACTTTATCGTCACCTAATTTTTCTTTAAGAGTATCTTTTAATTTTTCTTGTGTACCTGCACACATGCAAGCGCTTCCATTACAAACAAAAGCTTTCTTTTCTCTATGCGAAGGTCTTAAAAATTCATAAAAACTTTCAGCACCATGAAGTGTTGAAACACCTAAATTATGTTCTTTGGCAATTTCATTTATATCCTTAGGACTGTCGCTTAGGGTATTTTCAGAAATTTGCTTAAATAGGTTATCTTTTAAGCCTATTCTTCCTGATAAATTACTAATATTTTTTGACACAATTACCCTTTTTTTAAATTAGCTCACAATAACTTTTTTGTTATTTGTGTATATATTAAAACTGTCCTTCTTTACGAAACCAATGAGGGTCATATCAAATTTTTTTGCTAAATCAATAGCAAGACTAGTTGGCGCACCAACTCCTATCATTATTCCAATATCAGTCATTAACACCTTTTGAACTAGTTCAAAATTAAGCCTACCAGAACACGTTATAAACTGTGCCAAAGGATCAATTTGATTACTAATTAAAGTACTACCAATGAGTTTGTCTAAAGCGTTGTGGCGACCCACATCCTCTTTAACAGAAATCAAATCACCATTACTATTAAATAAGCCACTTGCATGAATACCACCAGTTTTGCTAAATTCGGACTGATTTTCTCTTAATATTGAAGGTGACTTAATAATAATCTCTTTAGATACTTTTGGCTGATCTGAATTTGTTTTGGTTTTTTTAATAATTTCTAATGCATCTAATGATGATTTACCACAAACTCCACAAGAAGAATTGGTCATAAAATCTCTTTTTATATTTGTAATATTAATATTCTCTGAATTATTTAAGGTCGCTAAGATTTTATTTTGAATATTGTATTGACCAACTTTATCACCAAAACTTTTTATATTATCGATGTCCTTAATGTTTTGAACTATTTGTTCGTTAAATAAAAAACCTCTAACTAAGTTTTCATCATCACCAGGAGTTCTCATAGTTATCGATAAAATTTTTGTAACCCATTTATTTTTTTCTTTAAACTTTAAAGAAATTTCCAAAGGTTCTTCAATTGAAACTAAATCTTCAACTTTATTAAATTTATTAGAATCAAATTTTAAAATTTTATATTTAGAGTTCATAAATTAGTTTAGAGGATAATTCTTTTTTAAAAGAATTTTGTTAATTAAAATAGCTAGTAATAAAATTATAATACATCCAAAAATTATTGGATTAATTAAGTATTCATATGAAACACTTCCAATAATGACTATGATAGGATTTCCACCTGCAGGAGGATGAACTACACTTAATAAAATCATTAAAAAAATTCCAACACCCACAGCAAGTGCAATATTAATATAAATAGGTAAAGGAATATAGTTTACAAAAATTACTCCAACTAAAGCAGTTAGTAGATGACCAAAGAAAACATTTTTTGGTTGAGCAAAAGGACTTTCTGGAAAACCGAATAACAAAACCATTGAAGAGCCAAATGATCCAGCTAGAAAATAGCCTAATGTACTTTTATAAGTTAGAATAGTTAATACACCAATTGTAAAAGCTGAAAAAAATCCTGCAATCAGCGCTTTTTGTAACAGTGGTTTAGTAATTTTAATCATTATGTTTTTAAAGCCTTTAAAACAGTTCTTAAAGGAAGCAACAAACATTCTTTTCTTGCTATATTTTTCTTATTTAAAATTTCTTTAAAATCTTTCCAATGTTTTTCCAAAGTAGCCTTAATATTTTCAAATAAATTTTCACCCGATTCTACAAAAGACTTAATTTCTTCGATCTTTTTATCTTTTATTTTTCTTGAAAGTAAACTGACAGATGCCTGGCAATAAATGCATGATTTACATTGATAACCCATATCTTTCACCACACCATCTTTAACAATTAAACTTATTTCCATTTCATCTCCACATAACGGGTTCTTGTTTTTTGATTTATGAGTGAAATTCTCAAGAACTTTATTGTTCTTTGTATAGGAGGCAATTTCTAAAATTTTTAGATCCATATATTTCTTTAATTAAAGCTTTAATGTTTTATATTTTGCAGATGGATCATAGCAAGATTTTAGGCACAGTTCTAGCGGGCGGAAAGTCCCAAAGGTTTGGTGATGATAAATCCCAAGTAAAATTGGCCAATAAATTATTAATAGATTATATTCTTTCTGAAATAATTGATGAGTTTAAAGAACTACTTATTATTTCTAATAATCCTATAAAATTTCAAAAATCAGAAAAAATTACAGTTATCAAAGATTTTAAAAAAGATTTAGGACCTCTTGGAGGTGTTTTAACAGCAATGAAATGGATTAAAGATAATAATAAAGATTATCAATGGATTTCAACTTTTCCAACTGACACTCCATTTTTTAAAAATAAAATATTAAAAGATTTTTTCGATAAAATTAAACCTCAAGAAAGTAAGCTTTTTTTTATTAAATCAAATAATTTAAGACATAATATATTTGGTTTATGGTCTCTTGATTTAATTGATAAATTAGAGGAAGATTTAGAAAAGGGAGATAGAAAAGTGGAAGTTTGGGCTAATAGTGTTGGCGTTAATATAATTAATATGGAATTTAGTAAAAATGATCCATTTTTTAATATCAACACTAAAGATGATTTAAAAAAAGCAAAAAATTTTTTAAATGATTAGCTATCAAAATTCAAAACAAATTCTTAAAAGAGGAATTATAAAGATTAAAGATGAAAAAATTAAGAGTATAAATTCATTAAGTAGAGTTGTTTCAGCTAATATTTATTCAAATATTAATTATCCATCAGGAGACAATGCTGCATTTGATGGTTTTGCAATTAACTCAAATGACACAAAAGATATTAAAAAACATTCTAATCAACAATTTAAAATTATTGGATCTATTGCCGCTGGAATGAAGCCTTTTAAAAAAAGAATTCATAAATTTGATGCTGTTGAAATTATGACAGGAGGTATTATTCCAAAAGGTTTTAATACTATCATTCCAATAGAACAAATTATTTTCTATCCAAGTAAAAATAATCAAAAATATATTTTAGTTAATCAAAAAATACAGAAACATAATCATGTTAGATTTAAAGGTTCTGATTATAAAAAAAATGAATTAGTAGTTAAGAAAAATACAATCATTCAGCCTAACCATATATTAGCTTTTAAAACATTAGGTATTAAAAATATAAATGTTAAGAAAAAAATAAATATTTTATTTTTCTCAACTGGAAACGAAATATCTAATCAAGATAATATTCCAGATTGGAAAGTTAGAAACTCTAATAGTCATTATATCAAAAATTTAGATCAAAATTTCCTATTTAATTTTAGAAATGGTGGAATTTTAAGAGATAATCATGAAAAAGTCTTTAAATCCAAAATAACCAAAATGTTAAAATCTAATACAGATATTCTTGTCACCTCAGGAGCAGTTTCAGCCGGTAAATTTGACTTTGTGCCAAGTGTTATAAGATCTTTTAAACTATCTAATTATTTTAAAAGTGTTGCAATAAGACCTGGAAAACCAATTTTGTTTGCAAAAATAAAAGGAAAACAAAAAGCATTTTTTGGATTGCCTGGTAATCCAATGTCTTCATCTGCTTGTTTTAGATTTTTTGTTTATCCTTATATTGAAAATATATTAGGCCTTAATAGAGAAAAACCAATTAAAGCTATTTTGAAAAGTGGATTTGTTAAAAAGAAAAAATTTACAAGATTTGCTAAAAGTAAATTAAACACAACTAAAAATGGAAAATTAGAAGTTGAAGTTCTTAAGGGGCAGGAGTCTTTTAGGATAAAGTCGTTTGTAAAATCTAATATTTGGGCGTTATTTCCAGCAGGCAAATCTAAGTTTAAAAAAGGCGAAGTTGTTGATTGCTTTTTCCACAATCACTCAAACGATACTTTGGTATAAGCAACGTCATTTTTGTTGTAGTTAAATCCATTTAGAATTAAATATCTGATTATGTTAGAATTTAGAAACCCTAAAATTGCTGTTCCAATTGTTTTAATTGCTGGCCTTATTTGGTCTTTTGGACCGCTGGTAGTTAGATATATGAATGATCCACATCTAATTCCTTGGCAGTATATTTTTGGAAGAGGTTTGACGATTTTTATTTTATTAAATTTGTATCTGTTTTTTGAAGAAGGAAAAAACTTTTATAAAAATTATTTTAAGATAGGCATCTCAGGTTTGATAGGAGGATCTGGCTTAGGTATTGCAATGATTTCTTTTATGTTTTCAATAACAAATACGAGTGCTGCAATTACTTTACTTTGTTTAGCAGCAATGCCATTTTTTACTGCTTTACTTGCTTTTTTATTTCTAAAAGAAAAAATTTCTTTAAACGTTTGGATATCAATAATCATTGCAACAATTGGTATTGGAATAATGGCAGCTGGTAATACTTCGGATGCTTCTTTAATAGGGTTTGTCTTTGGTATGACATCTTCAATTGGGTTTGCAGTATTTTCAGTATCATTAAGATGGCGTACAGAAACACCAAAATTTACAACAACCGCGTTTGCTGGATTCTTTTGTTTTACTTTTGCTACAATTGTAATTTTAAGCAATGATTATGTTTTTTTTGCAACGAGCTATAATAGTTCGCTATTCTCTCTTCATGGAACGTTAGTGTGTTTGGGGTTAATTTTATATTCTATTGGATCTAAAGCTATTCCTGCGGCTGAGTTAACTTTACTATCTTTGACTGAAGTAATAGGTGGAATTTTTTGGGTATGGCTACCTTTATTTGGAATTAATGAAATTCCAACGACTAACACAATTATTGGTGGTTTCTTTCTTTTTATTTCGCTCACTTATTATAGCCTGGTAATGAGATGGAATAAGAGATACATCGGATTAAATTAATTTTATGGAAAGACCTGATTTTTTTACTTTAAAAAATGGAGAGAAAGTTAAACTTCCTTTTACAAATACTGAATACGACAGAAGAGTAAACAACTTAAGAACAGTAATGGATAAGAATAATCTTGATATGGTTATTTTAACATCAATGCACAACATTGCTTATTATACAGGATTTATTTATTGTTCTTTTGGCAGACCTTATGGATGTGTTGTAACAAAGAATAAAATTTCAACAATTTCAGCAAACATTGATGCTAGTCAACCTTGGAGAAGATCACACTGTGATAATGTAATTTATACAGACTGGAAAAGAGATAATTTTTTAAGAGCTATAGTCTCTATTATTGGAAGAGACGATCCTCCAAAAAATATTGGTTTAGAAAATGATCATGTCACTTTAGATATGAGAGAAAAAATAGGGTCTATTTTTACATTTTCTGTTTTCAGTGACTTTTCAAAAGATTTAATGCAATTAAGAATGATTAAATCTAATGAAGAGATTGAAATTATTAAAAGTGGAGCAAGAATTGCCGATCTAGGCGGAGAAGAAATTGTTAAAAATATCAAGAAAGGCAATACAGAAATGGAGATAGCAATTGCAGGTCGTGATAGAATGGAACGTGAAATTGTGAAATCATATCCAGATGCTGAATACATGGATACTTGGGTTTGGTTTCAGTCAGGTATTAATACTGATGGTGCACATAATCCAAAAACAAATAAAAAACTAATTAACGGAGATATTTTGTCTCTAAATACTTTTCCGATGATTTCAGGATATTATATAGCGTTAGAGAGAACATTATTTTTAGATCATGCAGATGATGCATCATTAAAAGCATGGGAGGCGAACGTTAAGGTTCACAAAAGAGGATTAGAACTTATTAAGCCTGGTGTTAAATGTTCTGACATTTGTCATGAACTGAATGAATTATTTGCAGAACTAGGATATTTACATTACCGAACTTTTGGGTATGGACATTCTTTTGGAGTTCTCTCGCATTTCTATGGAAGAGAAGCAGGGTTAGAACTTAGAGAAGATATTGATACTGTGCTTGAAGAAAACATGGTTATTTCAATGGAACCAATGATTATGATACCTGAAGGAAATCCAGGAGCAGGTGGATATAGAGAGCACGATATATTAGTAATTGGTAAAGATGGTGTAGAAAACATCACAAAATTTCCTTTCGGCCCTGAGCATAATATTATAAAAAATTAAAAATTATGAGTGATAAAACTATTGTTAATAGTTGGAATGAGTGGGATCCATTAAAACATGTGATCGTTGGTAGAGCTGATGGAACTTGTATACCAGCTCCGGAGCCAGCACTTGATGCTAAAGTTCCTGAAGATAGTGATATGAGAGGTCAGTTTGGTCCAAGAACCAAAGATTCAGTTGATAAAGCTAACCAACTTTTAGATGATTTTTCAAACATGTTAATTAAAAAAGGAGTTAAAGTAGATAGACCAACTCCAATTGATTTTAATAAAAAAACCTCAACGCCGGATTGGGAAGCAGAAACTATGTTTGGTTGTATGCCACCAAGAGATGTTTTGCTTACTGTTGGTAGTGAAATTTTAGAAGCCACAATGAGTTATCGTTGTAGATGGTTTGAGTATCTTTGTTACCGACCTTTGCTTCAAGAATATTATAATCAAGACCCCAATATGAGACACGAGTCTGCTCCAAAGCCAAGATTAACAGATAAAGATTATCGAAAAGATTATCTGTCAGATAAAATTGGTATTCAAAAAAGATTAGAATGGACTGAAGACAAATTTTTTGTAACGACAGAAGAAGAACCGTTATTTGACGCAGCTGATGTTTTAAGATTTGGAAAAGACTTAGTAGTGCAACATGGTTTTACAACAAATTTAAAAGGAATAGATTGGTTAAAAAGACATTATAAAGATCACAGAGTTCATGCGGTTAATTTTCCAGGTGACCCATATCCAATACATATTGATGCAACTTTTACACCAATTAAAGAGGGTTTAATTATTAATAATCCTCAAAGAAGATTACCAAAAGAACAAAGAAAATTATTTGAAGATAATGGTTGGGAAATTGTTGATAGTGCACAACCGGCACATAATGAGCCACCGCCATTATGCTATTCATCTACATGGTTATCCATGAATGTATTAGTGCTTGATTCTAAAACAGTTTGTGTTGAAAAAAGCGAAGTTTATCAAGCAGAACAATTAGACAAACTTGGAATGGAAGTAATACCAGTTGAACTTAGAGATGCTTATGCTTTTGGTGGAGGACTACATTGTTGTACAGCAGATGTTTATAGAGAAGGCACTTTAAAAGATTATTTTCCAAAACAATAATATGGCTAAAATTAAAACAAAAAGAGAGCGTGTAAAATTCGCTTCAGATAATGTTGCTGGTGCTTGTCCTGAAGTGTTAGATGCAATTTTAAAAGCAAATGACGGCGACAGTACCCCTTATGGAAACGATCAAATATCAACCAAATTACAGGAAAAGTTTTCAGAAATATTTGAAAAGGAAGTAATTGTTTTTCCAACAGTCTCAGGTACAGCCGCAAATGCTTTAGCTTTATCGACTATGACACCATCATTTGGAAATATTTATTGTCATAAATTATCTCATATCAATACTGATGAATGTGGTGCTCCCGAATTTTATACAGGGGGAGGAAAACTAGTTGCCTTACAAGGTGTTGATGGAAAAATTACAAATGATGAATTAGAGCAATCTATTAGCGGGAAAGGAATAGTGCATCACACTCAACCTTCATCTATAAGTATTACCCAAGTTTGTGAAACTGGAGAAGTATATCAACTAGATGAAATTAAAAAAATTTCAGATGTTGCTCATAAACATAATCTAAATATGCATATGGATGGAGCAAGATTTGCCAATGCTTTAGTTTCATTAGATGTAACGCCTGCTGAAATGACTTGGAAATCAGGTATTGATGTATTGTCGTTTGGTGCAACAAAAAATGGTTGTCTTGCTGCAGAAGCAATAATTTTTTTTAAGAAAGACTTAGTTGGTAATATTGCGTTTTTAATGAAAAGAGCAGGGCACTTATTATCAAAAATGCGTTTTGTTTCAGCTCAATTAGATGCCTATATTTCAAATGATGTTTGGCTTAGGAATGCAAAACATGCAAATAAAATGGGAAAAAAATTAAGTGAAGGATTAACTCATCATTCAGATATTAAACTTTCATATCCAACAGAAGCTAACGAAGTTTTTGCAAAGTTTCCAAGAAACATGATCGAACATTTAAATTCAGAAGGTTATAAAATGAATGAAGATGAGTTGGATGGAAAATCAACAAGATTAGTTGCTGCTTGGAATACAAAAGATAGTGATG
>Ga0257121_1001412_pt1 | contig 18116 bp, 16 predicted proteins | sample SI106_100metaG_FD_190180 | JGI IMG/M metagenome (GOLD analysis project Ga0257121, IMG submission 190180) | Marine microbial communities from Saanich Inlet, British Columbia, Canada - SI106_100 | ecosystem: Environmental > Aquatic > Marine > Inlet | place: Canada: British Columbia | collected... | reverse complement strand
ATTAATATCACTCTCATAAGTAAAAGGATGGTTAAAGATATTTGGTAAAAGAATCGGTACTTTCATATCTTAATAATATGAAAATTTATTAAGAGTGTATTGGTGTTTTTAAGACCACTCTACTTCTGTTGATAAACGCAACTTCTAAACGCACTGTTAGCTTTCTGCTTTCTGTACCAAGAATAGAACCTAAATTATAAAACTAATTCACTATTTAGTTAACAATCCCAATACATTCTGAAGTCTATTTGAAATAAGAATCTTGTTCAATAAGTTTCTAAAACATCAATGAAACCGAGTCTTATTTGAACAACTAAATTGAATCCACAATGCCATTTAAACGGACTCACAGCAGCATAGATAGGTGGTGATCTGGTTTTGAGTCCGACTTATCTAACACAATTAAAACGAGTCTTACAATGCTTCTATGGAGTCTAAAGAGCTCGTCGTGGCTGTTGCCACAACTCGCACAGCTTCGCAAACAGCTACGCTTTAAAAAGTAGGACCCGTAAGCATGCTTTTTGGAATTGGAACTTATCTTTTATGGGTATGGTACCTTAACCAGATTAAGAACTTTATATTCAGTTATAGATTGATTGATTGATCCAGTTAAAGACCTTCAAAACTTAATTGTAAAATAATAATAAAAATTATGGTGAGTAGTCCTATAAATTTCTATATAAAATAATTGTGGACTGTTAGCTAAATTGTTTAATAAAATATCTTTACAAAAAGCAATAATATATTTTTTTATTTTAATTTTTTTTTCAATATTAAATGGTTCGTCCAATCTTCAGATTTTGATTTCCATTCAACTTCATCCATAATTTCACCAATGAAAAAAGTCCCTAGTCCTCCTGGCTTGATTTCTTCTAAATTACGAGGTTTGATATTTTTTGGCACAACTGGTTTACCGTTATCAAAAAAATGGATTTCAAGCTCTTGATTATTTAAATAAATTTCCGTTCTAATAATTTCATTATCGTTTTTCCCATTATAACTATGTTGCACGATATTCATTGCTGCCTCTCCAGCTGCTAAAATAATTTTATCAATTAAAGATTTTTCTATATTCTTTTCAATTAAAAAAGCTGATAAAAAATTACGAATTTCTTTTAATGCACCAGGGTTAGCTTTAAATGATTTTGAGTTCATGATTTAGAAATATTAAAAAAAACATCAAGCTTGGCCATTTCTAAAACAGACATTACAGCTTTGCTTGGATATTGAAGATAAAATTCTTTTTCCAATTTTTGAGCTTTTTGATGAGCTTCAATTAATACGGATATTCCAGAAGAATCTATATAACTAACTTTTGCTAAATCGACAAAAACTTTATTATTTTTTTCTATGCACTTAAGAATTGAATTTCTTGCCAAATCAGTTTTATCTAAGTCAATTTCTCCATCTAAATAAAGGATTACTTTTCCTTCTTTAATCTCTTGAGCATAGACCATTAAATAATCCTATCATTATTCCATTTTGTAGTAATTATAATAACTTCAAATTAATTAAATTAAAAAAATATTTTGAGTTGATTTAATAATATATTGTAAACTAGTTTCTTATTTTAGTCAAAATTAACAGTTTATGTATATTAAATATAAAATTTATGTCTATTAAATATAAAACAAGTGTAGACTTCGTCAAGGAAGCAAACGAATCTTTATTTGGGCCATATTATGAATCTGAAACTGTTGAAGATTCTAATAATATTTTAGATAAAACATCAAATAATTTAACAGTTACAAAAACTAACCACTCAAAACCTTTGTTATTAGTTAACGGAACTTCAGAAGATGTGAACATTGATGAAAAAATTGGTAAAGTTCCCGCTTTTACTGACATAAAAAGAATTAAATCTTCTTCTTATGATGATAGAATTGAAAAGATAGCTTTGTCTCTTACAAAAATTGAAGAAAATATTGATTATGAGAAAAATCAACTAAAAAAGTTAGATCAATTAAATGAAATTAAAGAAAAACTATCAGAAATTAATAATGGAAAAAAAGATAATGGATCCACAAACAATGTTACACCGAGCACAGATGAAAAATCATTTGATCATAATTTTCCAGAACCCTCAGAATTGCTAAGTCGTATGGACAATTTAGAGGGTCAACTAAATAATATTGAATCGGACAATAGTGTTTTTAAAAAAAAATTTATCAACGTAGAGAATACGCTAAATCGCTTTGAAGATTTAGAAAAAGAAATAAAAATTGAATATGAGAATGATGAAAAAAAACCACTACAAAATATTCTTGTTGCTATACTGAGCTTATTATTGGGTATTGTTTCTATACTAATTATTAGTGACCAAATGGGTTATGTTGATCTTTATTTAAATGAAATTTTCCAGTCATTATTTTTTAAATAAATGATCGGAGTTCTTTTTTTAATAACAGGAACTTTGTTTGGTAGTTTTGCAAATGTATGTATTTTAAGATTGCCAAAGAATGAAAACATTATATTTAAGTCATCATACTGCCCAGAGTGTAATAATAAAATAGATTGGCTCAATAACATACCGGTAATTAGCTATGTTATTTTAAGAGGCCATTCCAAATGTTGTAATAAGAAAATTAGCATTCAATATCCATTGGTAGAATTCTTCTTAGGTATTCTGTTTCTGCTGAATTATATATTGTTTGATTTAAGCCAAGCCATTCTTTTGAGTGGTTTTTTTTTTTTAATTACAATTGTAATTGTTATCGATTTTAACAAACAAATAATTTTTGATATTTTTCCTTATATTATAATCGTATTTGGTTTACTGATTACCTTTTTTTTTCCAACACTAAACCCCTTTCAGGTTGGTATATTAAATTCATTATTTTCAGTGGTTATTTCATTTACTTTATTTTTAACAATAAGAAAAGTATTTAAGAAAGTTAAAAAAAAAGAAGGACTGGGTTTGGGTGACGCAAAGCTAGTGGCTGCACTAAGTGCTTGGACTGGGTTTGAAAATTTTTTGTATTTACTGATTATTTCCTCATTGATTGGCATAATCTATTATTTTATTGTTAAAAAAAAAAGAAACCAGGAAGTTAGAATCCCTTTTGGATCTGCTTTGGGAATAGGCTTTATAATTTTGTTATTATATTAGTTTTAAGAAACTATTTGCGGCTTTAAGGAGTCAGCCTTTTCCATGAAAGTTTCAATATCTTTATTCTCAACCTCAGATTCAATCAATGTTTCCTTCGAATGAGTTGCGGCCAACTCAAAATCTTCATCATTAATTTCCAAATTTTTATGGGCTTGTTTTAAATCGAAATTCATTGAATGTTTGAGGCCACCCATCACTTGAGAAAAGAACAAAATTTGATGATTAATAAGTCTCTTAATATCAATATTACTATAATATTTATCTAACTTTTAATCTTTATTAATTTTTGAGTAAAATAATTTTATCAGCTTTTCTATTCCAGGTTTTTGCCTATACTTCTCGTAAAGATTTTCTATTATTCCCCTATTGCAATAATAGTAATGTCATCTTTTAAACTTTGATTGGTTGTAATTTCAGTTACAACGTTTTTTACTTCTTTTTTAATATTTGAATTGCTTTTATTTTTTATTAGTTTTTGTGTTCCTTCCACACCCATCTCGTTACCTTGATCGTCAAGGCTTTCAGTAATTCCGTCAGTAAAAAGATAAATTCTTTTATTATCTAGAATCATATTGTTTATTGTATAATTAGTACTTTGTTTTACTCTAATCAAACCGAGAGGCTGTGAGCTTTCATCTGTAATATCTTCAAATTCGTTTTCCTTATTTTTTACAACAGGTGTTATATGACCACAATTAATCCATGTTACTTCTTTAGTATCTAGTTTATATTCACCCAAAATACTTGTAATAAACATTCCTCGAGTCTTTGTATCATAAATGTCATTATTCATTTGAAGTGCTATTTCTTCTAACGAATAGCTATTTCTTGCAAAAATTTCAAACAAGGTAATAGCTTTTGCCATAACCATAGCAGCATTTATACCTTTTCCAGAAACATCAGCAATAATGAAATAAATACCATCATTCTTAGGAAAAAAACTATAAAAATCACCAGATAATTCTCTTGCAGGAATATTATAAGCTGCAACTGGAAATTTTGCTAAATCCCTTTTTGGAACAAAACTATTTTGCACTTCAGTTGCTAGATTTATTTCATTTGTAACTCTCGATCTCCATTTTTCCCTGTCCGCTTCGCTTTTTTCTAATTTGTTAAGCATTTTATTATAATAAGTTCCTATTATTCCAGCATTAGTAAATGGATTCTGAGGTGTCCTTAGATTTAAATTACCCGACTTTGTTTGTTCATCCATAATATTTATAAGTTCAATTTCATCTGTTGATGAATTGTGTTCTGATATATTCAAACCAACTTCTTCGTTAATCGCTGAAATCCTTAACGGGAAAAATTTGTTTATTAAAGCTAGTATCAAGTAAGAGCTAGTGAAGCAAAATAGACCAACAGACACAACACCGATTATTTGTACTCCTATAAATTCAAGTCTATTATCAACTATCATTTCTCCAGAAATAGGGCCGAAAATGCCAGTCGCTATTGTTCCCCAAATTCCTGCTGCCAAATGAACAGGAATTGCACCTACCACATCATCCAATTTAAATTTTTCAAGCAGTTTGTCGCAATAAATTGCAAGCAAAGCGCCAATTGAACCAATTAGCATGGCTATAGGTTGTGAAATTACATTACAATTAGCAGTTACTGATACCAAACCTGCCAACGGACCTAGAATCATATATTTTGGCTTCAGCAATTTTTCAATGACGGAGCTATAAATAATTGAAGTTATTAGTCCAAAAGCACCACCAATAAATGTATTAATAATAATGGTTGGAACTGTTAAATCTATTTTGCCGTTCGAACCTCCATTAAAACCAAACCAACCAAACCACAAAATAAGAGTACCTAATATTGCAACCGGATAATTGGAACCAATAGTTTTATTTTTTACGCCTTTATCAAATCTACCTATTCGTGGTCCAATAATCATAATGGCCGCCAAAGCAACCCATCCTCCCACTGAGTGAACGATGGTGCTTCCTGCAAAATCAACAAACCCAATTTTAATCAACCATCCTGGATTCATTATTCCATCACGAAAACCTGCCGCCCACCCCCAATGCCCTACAATAGGATATATGATTCCTGATGTTAGAATCGTAATGATTGCATAACCTTTAAATTTTAGTCGCTCTGCCACTGCTCCAGATATAATAGTTGCAGCAGTGGCAACAAACATTGCTTGAAAAATAAAATGAACTTGATGGGCAGCAAAGCTGGTGGTTAAAAAAAAAAAATTTGTTCCAAAAAAACCATGATAAGAAGTTCCAAACATTAGGCCAAAACCAAATGCCCAAAACACAACAACGGATAAACCAAAATCAACTATGTTTTTTAAAGCAACATTAATAGTATTTTTAAATCGTACTAAGCCTGTCTCCACACACAGGAAACCCGCTTGCATTAAGAATACCATAAATGCACTTACAAGCACCCAAAGAGTGTCTATATTTCCTTGAAGTTTATAAAAATTTGCAATTATTTCAGATTCACCCATGGTGCTAAAACTCTAATCAATTTATTGAAAATCTAATTCCATTAAATAAAGATTAAATCTCTTTTAATTTTTTAATACCTATTTCTAAACTATCAATTTTTCCTTCTATCCTAGCTGCTTTCTCTACTGTAAATCCAACGCTTGTTATGATGTTTATAAATTTTTCAGCTGAAAAATTGCTTTTCTCATCCAAATTAACTATGGCTATGGCATCAGGCCAACTAACAATAATCATTTTGACATCAATAACTCCCGATTGTTTTTCTAGCTCTGCTACAATTTTGTTTTGGCAGTCTATACAAATCATGCCATTAACCTTACCTAAAACTGCATCAGCCATTACAACCACAGGCATAAAAACAAAAATAATAGCAAATATTATTTTTTTCATAAAATATTTTAATACTATTGCGGTTAATTTACACTTGAAAAATTAGCTATTTTAGCAATATTGAGGTAATAGACTAATGTAGTAAAGTAAATTAATAAAATAAAGGACATCTCATGAGAAAAAAGTTTAAAAAAGGATTCTCGTTAATCGAATTACTAGTAGTGATAGCAATTATCGGTATCTTGGCAGCAGTTGGAATTACTGTTTATACAGGGTATACAGCTAATGCTAAAATTCAAGTTTCGACTACACAACATGCACAAGTGGTAGCCTTGATCAATGCTGAGTTTGCAAAATGTGCGTCAGCTGGTGGTACTTATGTCTGGCCAGGTGCAACAAATGACGCGTGTGGAACAGTTACCGTTGCAAATATAGCTAGTTATCTAAATTCTTCTACAGTCGGATTGGGTATGAAAAATGCATATTCCACTGCAGCTGGAGCTGTGATAGCCACCGGCACTGCAACAGATGGTCAAATATTAATTGCATATACCTCACCTACTGTAACTATTACGACAGATGTGGGTAGCAGTACACTTACTGCAAAGGTTAGTAAATATTAAGTTCTAATTGTTAAACTCTTGTGTAGAAAGTAAAATTTCTACACAAGGGTTTTATTTAATTACAGACCCTAAAGAAAATATTGGTTGGTAAAGGGTTAATAAGAGAGTTCCAATAATGATTCCAATTAAAACAATCATCACGGGCTCTACAAGCTGTTTTAGCTTACCGACCGAGGCATCAACCTCGGCTTCATAATAAATTGCAATTGAAAAAAACATATCTCCAACGCTGCCTGTTTTTTCTCCAACTTTCATAAATTCGGAAAATTCCATTGGAAAAATTGGTTCATCTAAAAATAATTCAGACAGATTTTTTCCTGTTAAGATATCTTTTTGAATTCTTGCCATAGATTCTCTAATCAAAACATTATTTGTAACTTTGCTGCTGATCTCCAGCGCATCGATTATTGTTACTCCGGCTGATAACAAGTTAGCTAATACCAAAGATAATTTTGCAAATATTGATTTTTTAATTAGCTCGCCTAGTGCAGGTATCTTTAAAATAATACTGTGGAAAATTTTTTTTCCAAGATATGTTTTTTTGGTTAAAAAAACAATTAAGCTAACAATTGCTAATACCAATAATCCTAAAATGCCACCTCGGCTAGGATCTCTTAAAAATTGACTCATGTTAATTACCGTTTGCGTAGCGCCAGGAAGTGCAACACCCATGCTTCCATAAATTTTTTGAAAAACGGGTACCACTTTTATTAACATTAGCGTTGTAACTAAACCAGCGACCGATAATAAAATCATTGGATAAGTCAGAGCACTTTTAATATCATTGATTATTTTTAATTTTTTTTCTACCAGGTCGCAAATTTTTTTTAAAAAAGCTGCTAGGGTTCCACTGCTTTCACCAGCTTTTACCATGCTCACATAGGAGGAATCAAAATATTGAGGAAACTTTTTTAAGCCATCACTAAATGTCAAACCTTGGTTTAAATCGTCAACTAATGATCTTGTTACTTTTATTAATCCTGGCTTTTTGGCCTGTTTTCTGGATAGTATAAGCGCGTCCATTATTGGAAGATCTGCTTTTATCATCGTTTCCAATTTCTTGGTAAACATCAAGATTTCCATGTCTTTTAACTTGTCAGATGCCAATTGCATTCCCATGAAAGTTTTTATTTCACCGTCCAACGATTTTTTTTTGGGTTTTAGATTTGTTACAATGATACTTTGTTTTTGGAGCAGTCCCATTGCCAAAGCTCTACTATCAGCTTCTACAGATCCTGTTGTTGGTTTGCCTTTAAATAATCCTTGATAAGCAAAATTAGTCATTGTTTTAATTTGAAATAGTAATAGTTCTTAAAAACTCTTCGTAAGAAATAATTCCATTTTGTACATGCGTTCTTGCGATTTCATCTAGAGTTTTAAATCCATTTTTTCTGGCGATGATCAATAATTCAGAGGCTTTTTTTTCTTCAACAATTGCACTTTGAAGCTCTTGGTTGATTTCCAATATTTCATAAACACCTTGTCTGCCTAAATAGCCCGTATCGCCGCATTCTTGACATCCTGTTCCTTTGTAAACTTTAACTTTATCGATTTCACTTTGTTTAAAACCTAATTCCTTTAATTGGCCTTGATTAATTGTTGCATCCAAAGTTTTACAATTTGAGCAAATTCTTCTTGCCAGTCTTTGAGCGACAACCATATTTAAAGCTCCGGCAATCATAAAGTTTGGTACTCCCATGTTTGTTAATCTTATTATGGTTGATACTGCATCTCTTGTGTGTAGGGTTGATAATAACAAGTGTCCTGTCAAAGCGGCTTTAAGTGCAATATCTACCGTCTCTTTATCCCTAATTTCACCAACTAAAATCACCTCGGGATCTTGTCTTAAAAAAGATCTTAAAATGTTTGGAAAGGTTAATCCAATTCCTTCGTTGGCTTGTATTTGGCTGATCCCTTCTACCGTATATTCTATTGGATCTTCGGCAGTTAAAATATTAATTTTTGGATTATTGATATGCTGAAGAGCCGCATACAATGTTGTAGTTTTTCCGCTTCCAGTGGGACCCGTCACAAGAATCATTCCTTGGGGAGATTCAATGGCTTTGATAAATTTATTTAACTCTAGTTTTGGTATTCCTATCTTATCCAATTCAATTACATTCGAGCCTCTTAATAAACGCATTACAATTCTTTCACCAAATTTTGTTGGCAGTGTATTAAATCGCACATCAACATCTATTCCGCCCTGATCTTTATCCTGAACGCTTATCGAACCGTCCTGTGGCAATCGTTGTTCAGAAATATCACAACTTGCCATTATTTTTAATCGAGTGATTACTGCATTATAATTTTCTGTTAATTGTTCACTTAACCCTTTTTGAACCTGCATGATGCCATCTATACGAAAGCGAATTCTTGCAGTTTTATGTCTAAAAACTTCAATATGGATATCACTGGCTCCAGCTCGAAGTCCTTGAAAAAACAACGTATCGACAAACTGGATAATATTCGTGGTACTAACATCATCTATTTTTTTGCCTTCTTGATTAGATTTATTTTTTTCATCAGGGGTTAATTTTGGTTTTTGTTGTGGTAGATTCGAGATATCAAAAATTCTTGAAGAAATTGTTCTTTCAATATTGGTAAAAGTTGTAACAAAAAAATTAACATTCTTATTGCTCAAAGACTTAATCTTAGTAAGTAAGACCATTTTGCTGGGGTCGGCTATAGCAACATTTAAAACATCACCTTCAAGTTCAAACGGAACAATTTTTTCTTTTTTTATAAAAGCGGTTGGAAGAGATTTAATTGCCTCGGGTTTAACATTTTCGACTGATAAATCAAATTTTTTAATTGCGAAATTTCTAGAAATAGCTTTGACAATATCGTCTTCTGTAACGAATTTTTTTTTTAATAATTCGTTTACTATTTTTCCTTTATCTTGAGAACATTGTGTGGTTATTTTAATATAACGATCAGATGATAACAACCCAGAGTTTTTCAGAAGCTCTGCAATTTTTTCTGATACTGCTGGACTCAGTTCCATCTAAACTATCCTTGGAGCAATAAAGATCAACAATTCGGTCTTATCATCTCGCTGCTCTCTTGATCTAAACAAAGCACCAATTATTGGAATTTTGCCAAGAACAGGAATTCTCTTGTTAGTTTCGGTCAACGTTCTTGTTAAAATTCCTCCCACAACCGCTATATCTCCATCTGATAAAATTAAATTTGTACTAACTTCTTTTTTTGTAATTTTTGGAGGGCTTACTGAAGTATCAACGCTGTCATTTGTAATTAAAACCTGTAATTGGACATTACCATCTCCAGTTACAACAGGAATCACATCGAGTTTTAAATTTGCATCATAATATTTCACTGTATTGGTTGTAACCCCATCTGCAACAACAGATTCAGTAACACCAAATCTTACACCTTGTTTGATAACAGCATTTTTTCCACTAACTGTAAATAATTTTGGATTTGACAGTATTTTAGAGTCTCCCTCTTCTTCCAAAGCGTCAATTTCAATTTTTAAATCACCAGAAGACGTTGACCTCATTATACCTAAACCTGAAGTTCCACTTATTAATAAATTTGTTAAGCTACTGTCAGAGTTTCCTAAAGTTAGGTTTGCAGCTGAAGTTCCTAAACCTCCTCTAATTGTTTCAACCGCTCCAGTATCTGTGATCTTTGACCTAGTTAAACCTAGCCTTGTACCAAGTTTAAATGAAAACGTTGGAGACACTTCAACCAAGAAAGCTTCGATCAGTATTTGTGGTTTTTTGTTGTCAATTGTATTAAGAATTCTTTCTATTTCGTCAATTTGTTTCATCGTTCCTTTAACAATTAATGTTTTGTTCTCATCATTTTCAGTAATGATTAAATCCGAACTGCTTTCATCGCTCCCTGTCGTTGCATGTAAGGCAGAAATTTGTTTTTTAATCTCTGATGGTTTTTCATAGTAAACATTAAAGATCTCAGTGCCAATAAATCCCACATTTCCTGAACCAGAATAAGTCTGTTCCGAATCTTCCATAGAATAAATTTTAATTATTCCAACTTTTGGGTCTCCAGTATAGGATAGTTTTTTTAATTCAATTATGGCATTGAACACTTCGTTCCAAGGTTCATTACTAATTTCCATATTCAACAGGCCTTGAACTTTGTCGCTAGTAATAATGTTTCTGCCACCAACATTACCCAAAGCAACCAAACCTTCTGATAAATTGGTATTTTTAAAATTTATTGATATGGGAAAATTGGGATACAATACTTGCTTTTCCGAAAAACCAGAAAAATTAACTCGCCTTGGTTTTTTTTCCTTCTTATAGTCAATTGAAGGTCCTTCTTTTGAAGTCTTATCAACTGTAGTTAAAGCGTCCCGTTTCATATCGGTGACATTAAGTTCTTTTTCCACTTTGTCAGTTCTAGCAGTACATGCCGATAATAAAAATAAGCTGATAGCAATAGGGATCAAGCCTTGAAATAGTTTTTTCATTTGGAAAGCTCCAGAACAATTTTATTATTTTTTTCTAAAATAACAACCTCATTTTTATTAATAGCGTGAATAATAGCTTTGTTTTTTCCAATTATCTGGCCTTCATAAATGATTACTTGATCATTGTTTTCTGGTAATTCAATTATTGCAAGATTCCTAACAAATCTATTTGAGATTGCGTTTAAGTTTTCCGATAAATCATCAAGTTTTAATTTATGGTTTTTCAATATTTCATCCCTAAATTTTTTAATACTTTCATTATCTGGAACTTGTAAAGTTGCAACCAATCTTAATGTATTAAGAGGATAAAAACCGAGTGAGGAGAAATATTGTCTTTTTGCAAGTTCCTTGGTTATATCTTTGGAAAATGGATCGTCTTCTTTTATATTTTGGCTGTTAGTTTTTATTTTGTTTTTATCTCCGGATTCACCAGCATATGCAATATTGCTAACTAATATTAAAATTAAAACAATCTTTTTAATCATAGGTTAATAAAATTTAATGTTAGGTTTGTTGAAATATGAATTTTGCCATTATCAGCCTTTTCAATCACAGCGTTGTTGGTTATCAGACTTTTGTCTTCATTTTGAATTTTCTCAATAAATTTAAGGTAGTCTGGAAAAGTTCCAGTATACTTAATTTCATACGTAACTTGTGTATAATTTTCATAAACATCAAATTCATCAGGCTTGTCTTTTTTGGGTTCTTTATAATTTTCTTCACTGATTTTATTGATGGTTGCAATAGTCAATCTGCTGTCCAAAGCTTTGTTTGACAGTAATTTAAAAAAATCTTCACTTTGCTCTACTCTAAAAAAAGATTGCTTAAGATAAACGAATTCTGAATTAATATTTTTTTCTTTAACTGTTAAGTCAGATTGAATCTGCTTTCCAGTTTCAATTGCTGATTTTTTGGTATTCAAATCGGGTTCATAGAGCTGCGCTTTCATTACAGTAGGATTGATAATGCCAAAGTGTGCCATAAGATAAGCCGCAATCAGAATGAAAAGATAAAATACCTTTTTGTAATTGGACTTGAATGAATAATTCTGACTATCATCATCAAATCTAAACCTTGATGCAATTGGTTTTTTTTTGATCCGTCTAATCTTTTTTATTTTTTTAGCCATTCATCCTCTTTAAATTAACCTTTATTGAAAAATTTTTTAATCTGACAGAATTCGAAAGGCTCGTCATTTGCTCAACTTCTCCTTCTTTTTCCTGTGATGTCTCTATTTCTTGATCGAGATTCACCTCTGCCATGCTCATAGTAGTTAGTTCTGAATTTCCTAATGTTTCACTTAAATTTTTTAAAAATTCATTAAGATCAACATCAGATAAGGCGACACCTTGGAAAGTTACGTGTTCACCTTTCTGGTATTCTATCTTATCGATTTTAACCCCTTTGGGAACGATAGATGGAGTTTGAGCTATAAGCCAAGCAAATTGATCTTTGTCGGTTAAGATTTTAGAAGCCAATTTTTTTTCAAGATCAATTTTTTGTATGTGAGCATTTTTATTTTTTATATCCTCATAAATTTGATCATATAAAGAAACGGTCGTTTGATATTCATTAACAATTCTACTTTTATTTATATATTCAGGAGCCTTTAATCCAATAATTGACGAAAATAAAATTAAAAAAAGTAAGGTTATCATGTTTAAAAAACGGTTTTGTGTTTTTATTTTTTTATTTTTTATTATTCGTTCGCTAAGAAAGTGAAGATTAATTTTAAAATAGTTTTTTATTGGTTCGGTGATATCATAAGGATTTAGAAATCTAATAGATGATCCGATGTTGGCATAGGGCCCAACACCTTTAGACAAACTCATTTTCTCCATTATTTCACGAACATTTGATTTTAATTTAATAAATTTATCTTCCAGCAAATTTTTTGCATCAACTGAAGTGCCTTCCAAAGGTAATGTGGTTAGTTCTTGAAATCTTATTTCAGGTATTTTTTTTCGTATGATTTCTATATAATTTAATGATTTACCAAACCCTTCTGTATGTACAAAAATTTCTTTTAAATCAAACCCCTTTATTCCTTTTGTTTCCTCTAAACCTGCTTTGACAACATTCAAATATCTATCGATTACTTCTGACCAGAACGGTCCAGAAGCATCACTCACTTTTTCTAAATGCTCGATTAGGACTGCATCTTCTTTTCTGACAGGGTTTTCTAAAAATACCAATTTATCAGCTGAACTTAATAGAAAATAATTTTCTTTCTCACCATACTCGAATAAAGCAACAGGTTCTCGTTCTTTAGTTTTCTGATTTGCAAGAATAACATTTAAAATAGATAGGCATTTGGGTTCATATAATGTTGGATTGACTCCTGCTTCCTTTAATAATTTATTTATAGTTTCAATTTTTTTTTTATTACAAAATGCTAAAAGTACGTCGTATTGCTGTGCAACTTTGTTTGTATAAATAATTTGATGCGATAGAGATGTTTCATCTAATTGCTCCGGTAAATCGGTAAATTCTTTCCAAAACTCAGGGTTTTTTACTTGTTGATCCATGATATCTTGATCCATAATTGGAATAGAAAATGTTTTTAGAGATACCTCTGAGGTCGGTAGAATAATATTTGCTTCCAAACCAATTAGTTTTTCTCTAGCAAGTATTTCATAAATTTTAGATGAATAAATTTTTTGATTATTTTCAATGTTAGTATCAGGATTTTCAAAATTAAACTCTTCATAAATGTAATGGGTAATTACCTTTTTCTTTGAGTTTATTTTGCAAATAGTAATAGCCTGGTTGTTTAATTCAATTGAAATTCGATTTTCTTTTGACAGACTAATTTCCCCAAGTATAGGTTTAAACAATTTTAGTATCAATCTGAGAAAAATACTTATTATCCGCTTAATTTGCTCTTTCATAATTTATTTAATATTATAAACACTACCCTTTATTTCTTATACAGTTATACAAAAAAATTTATAAATATATTGTTACTTGTATTCATATTTCCTAAAAAACTGTATAAAAAAGTTCATCAAACGATTACAATTATTCAAATGATAAAGCTTTCGTTTTCTAAGGGAATAACTCTTATAGAATTATTAATTTTAATTGCAATTCTAGGTGTTGTTTCGGTCTTAGGAGTTCAAGGATTTAGGTCAATTTTTTCAGGCTCAGATTTTGGAGGAAATAAAACAATTCTTCTACAATATTTGAATGATGTTCGTTACAAGGTCTATGTGGACAATAAACATTACAAAATACGAATCAATAACTCTGGTGAAAATATCACCGTGAAACTTTTTGAACCAGAAAGCACCAATACCAAATGGAGAGATTTAAGCCTAGTCAGAAGATGCAATTGTCATAGCGGAACCGGTCACTCAGATACAACATGCAATCAATCATTTTCAAATGTGGAGGTCAGTTCTCTTACTTCAATCACGAGCTTTGATAAAACCATAGAAAATATTAATGTTAAAAATTGCAATGATGTAACGTGCTCCACTGAGACTGCAACTCCTGTTGAAATTTGCTATTTATTTGATGGTACTAGTCCAACAGATTTATTTTTTAAAGTATCTGGATCAGAAAATCTTTCAACAATTCACAAGATAAATAAGACAGGTTATGTTGAATAATAATTTTGATAAAGGCGTTTCAATTATCGAAGCACTTCTCGCAACCTTTATTTTAGGTGTAATTGCACTTTTTTTTATTAATTCCAGCACCATCTTTATTGGAAGTCAGCAAGCTTTTGTCGATCAAAGCCGTAAAGATCAGATGGCAGATTTGATTCTTCAGGACATTATGGAATATGTGAAAATTCAAAACAGTCCTTACGGAACTATTATCGCGGACGCTCAAACGTTTAGTTCTTCCACTTCCATCAGTGTTTCAGGGTTCAGCACCGACCCAAAAGTTGGGGATATATTCTTGGTAGATGGATTGAGCGGTAGATATAAAGTGCAATCAGTTCAAGGAACTGGTTCAAGCAGAACCATTACAGCAGATGCAAGTTTTCCTAATACTACTATCGATGCAGGAACTACAGTAACGTTCATAGCTTTTAAGAAAGCGGATTTAAGTTGTTTTGATGGTCTCAATTTAAATGCAAGTGCTCCATCAACACTAACCAACTGCAGTTCGGTTCCCTCAGAAGTTCAGGATTTACACAATCACTGGAAAGCACAAATAGAAAGCGAGTTGGGATCAGACATAACAACAAGAACGATCGAGGTGACGGACGAAGGTTTGGTTAAGGTAACTTTAGGAAATGGAACTGAAAATACCATTCTTGCAAAAAAAATTAATAATTGTCTTTTTTCTGATAGTCCAAAAACTGTCGGCTTTACATTTCCTGGTTTAGATGATTCTGTTATTACAGGAATTATGGAAGGTAGTGAAAATCCAGTGGCTCATTATTATGCTAACGGAAAAGCAAAATATTATCCTAATTTAGATAACAACAATGGAAGTGTTCAAGACATGACTGTGTCATGTTCTAAAACAAAATCTTCGTCCTGTCGGCAAACATACGCAGGATCAAATGCAATTACTGTGTTTCTTTATAAATACACAGGATCATCTTCAATTAGAGCTCGACCTTCAGATTGTAGTGGTGGTCTTTCAGGATGGCAGTGTCCTGGTGTGAGAATTGATCCTAATGATATTTCGCTCTGGTTTATATTTGATGAGTACAATCATAGCAATGATTCACAGGACACAACCAATGTAGGTCAAATTTTATCGGAATGGAACAAGCAAGGATATTTCACTTTTGATATTAGTAATTTACCGACTGGAGCTAGAATACTGGTATTTGATGATGATTCAGAAAGCTGCCAAAACAACATTACAAATAATACATGTTCAGGACGATACAAGTGGGGGAAAGCTCATGATGGTTTGGTGATCCATTTAAATACATCAGATGTCAAAACCTTAAATGATATCGAACTTGAAATTACCGGTGTTCCCTATGGTGTGAACCGTTGGAGAATTCTCAAATCCACTCCTTCCAGTTGCTTAATTGCAAGTGATGATTCTGGATCAGCTCATCAAGGAGAATGGCACAGAGAAGATGATACGTGTTGGCAGTATGTTAGTGCAGATACTACTACACTCACAGCGTCACTCAGTGCAGGAGCTACATCTTTAACTGCTGCAGATAGCTCAATATTTCCATCATCGGGAAATATTCAAGTGGGTAGCGAATATATTGGCTATACTTCAAACGATACCTCCACAAATACAATTTCAGGAATACAAAGAGGAATTCGACAAATTGGAAAGCTTACATCAACGATATCCAGTACTGAGAGTGTAAATTTTACTAGAACATTATCAGGACAAAATACACAAATTGGATTTTGGGGAGGCTATGTCCAAATTGAAAACGAAATATTCAAAGTTGATTATAATGGTTCATTTGACGATTTTGATAACAATATACTCCAATTTACAGCAAGGGCACAGAAAGGCACTTCGGCGGCCACCCATACTGCAAGTTCAGGTTCACCATTAAATGTAGTTAATTATGACATGAGAGATCAAAGCCATTCAAGTGGTACCACAGTTTATGAGGGACCCACACACGCACTTCCAGTAGTCCAAGCAGAAGATAATGGAGCTTTTCCAAGAGTAAGAATAAAAAAGAGGGTTACTTTAAATCTTTCATCTTCAGAGGTATGCCAATGAACAAATTAAAACAATCAAAAGCTTTTTCACTTGTAGAAATTATTGTTGCTTTATTCATTACTTCGTTAGTCTCTATTGCAATCGTTTCGCTTTATAATTCTGGAGCAAAAAATTTCTCTCAAGTAGATGAAACTAGTAAACTACAAAATGAATCAAATTTATTGTTCGCCATGATTGAAAGAGATTTGGCAAGAGGGGGATTTACACATCCGCTTAGAGGCGATGTTACCAATACGATTAATTGTAAAAGCATCATTAGCGCAACACATGCAATTAATATAGTATCGGGTACTGAAATAAGTTCCTGTTTTGATAAACCGAGTTTTGATGAAACCGCCGTTTATCGATACAAAATAACTTATAAAAAGGGAACTTTTTCAGGCGGTCCAGATGCAAACACCCTTTACAAAAAAGTTGAGAGAACAGATGACTGTGCTACTATTTTAAGTTCAAGCACAGATCCAAATTTTGCCTCAACCGTACATGGTTGGCAGCCTGTATCCGACAATATTAACTCAATTACTTTTTCATATCCCACAATTGGTACCGATAGCAAAACTGATATTTTGGATGTTGATATAAAATTCCAATCTAGAAGAGTATCGGATTATCAGCTTGATTTTAGAAAGCGAGTTTTTTTAAGAAACAAATCTCTTACATCAAACAGCAGTCTATGTGATAATCGGTGTCCCAATTCAAAAAAACTTTTTGCAGACTATAACATTTCTGATGACAATTCTGCATGGAATCCTTCATCGCAAAATGTTCCGGGCGCAAAAATAGCAATTCAAACCGGGCATGTACAAACGGAGGATAAATTAAAATGGGATACTTCGCTAGCCAGCACCTACAATATGACAGTAAGCTATGATGATACAACAGGCGTGCTATCCATCGATGGTATTAGAAATGGTTCAGAGTATGAAAATTTTCTAAAAAGTATAACCTATGTCAATACAATTACTACACCTAGTTCAAGAACTACTATTGATGGTTCTGCAGATCGTGAAATAATAATGTCCTTAGGATATGGGGGTAGTGTCTGTGATCCTATAGGAAGGAAAGTTTCAACTGTAAGACATTTCTATTGTTATGCTACGGATACCACAACTGGTCATGGAGGATGGCCACAAGGTGGTCCAACTATTACTGGTAATCAACTTTGGTGGGGAGAAGCCAAACTTCAAGCTGAAGCCACGAAATATTATAATTTGAAGGGTTATCTAACAACAATTACCAGTTCAGCGGAAAACACTTATATTTTAGGTAAAATAAGAAAATCTGATGGAACAACATATGCTGCTGGCTGGACTGGTGGTAATGATGAAACAACAGAAAACACCTGGGTTTGGGCAGGGGGACCAGAGATGGGAACGGCATTTTATTCGCACGACGGCAATAGCGGTAATGATGGTTATACAAATTGGAGAACGGGAGAACCCAAT
>Ga0257121_1001411_pt1 | contig 18123 bp, 19 predicted proteins | sample SI106_100metaG_FD_190180 | JGI IMG/M metagenome (GOLD analysis project Ga0257121, IMG submission 190180) | Marine microbial communities from Saanich Inlet, British Columbia, Canada - SI106_100 | ecosystem: Environmental > Aquatic > Marine > Inlet | place: Canada: British Columbia | collected... | reverse complement strand
TTTGGTCTTTTTGTATTAGACATTATTTTCTCCTTCGTTTTTTTATTCTCAAATATGTTTCCCGCATGATATGTTTGATACATCAAATTCTCTTCTACTTTACCTGTGGATTTGTGATATTCATCTTTTGCTTTCTCATAATCATCATCTTCTTCATAATCTTCTTCCTTTGGTTTTGATACTAGCTGTTTTTTATATTCTTCCATACATTCATTTCTTGATGGTTGTAATACTTTGTTTATTTCATGTCCTATTCTATCCCCTGTCTTTTCAAAACCATCCTTATATTTCACGAATTTTGAATCTCCAAATGTTAATTCTTTTTCTACTTTATTTGGTTCTTTCACAAAATATATTCCATTCTTTGTATCTGTCGTTTGAATGAATTTATTCTCTTGGGGTTTATCTTCCAAACATTCGAAGAACATTTCTTGGACATTTTTAGCCAAATCTTCTTGGTAGTTCGCTATCTTTTGGAAATTTCCAGTGAAAAATGTCTCTATTCGTTCGCAAAAACGGGATGTAAATTCTGTTAATGATTCCGCATCTTTACAAGTGTGTGTTAAATAGAAATTTAATGTGTTCTGACTATTTGTTAGATTATTATGGTCACCTGCTGTATTTGTGGTATTTGTTGTTCCTCCTACATGTGGTATTACATCTTTTATGAGATTAGTTGTTTGTTCTATTTGATTAGATTGATTCTCTTGCATACTTTTTACCATTAATATAATTAATTCCTTCATTTCTTTCCTTTCCTCTAACATTTCTTTCCTTTCCTGTATCATCTCTTTCTTATCATTGAATAATATATTAATTAATTTATCCCGTTCGTCTTCTTTTGGCGTATTTTCTTGTTGGAAATTACATTTCTTTTTGTGTCTATACATACTTTGTTTATGATTATATATGTTACCACATACGCAGGTAAATATTTTTGGCGTTTTTTCGGCATTTTTTTGTTCTAAAAGGTCAGCATCGGTAAGCCTATTAGTAAGCATTCTATGTTTTCGTGTGGATAAATGTATATTATAATTACTTAATTTACTACATTTATAGTCACAATTTTCACAAATATATTTTTCGGCATTTTTCGGCATTTTTTTAGTAAGCATCTTTTGTATATAATAGTTACCTACAAAAAATGCCTAAACCCTTATCCGCATAAAATATAAATATATGAAGAAAAAAAGATGCAGTCATTCCAATTTTTTAAATTACAAAACTAAAGCATTATGCTCTATACCTAGTTTTTACCAACTTTATCAAATGGAAATATCTGGCCCATGTCTATTTTGGAACTTTTTAAAAAGTTCCATTTTCAATATTTCTCAACTAATTTATAAAATGGATATTTATTCTTTGTTTTTCATGATTGTTTTTGGTTTTTTTTATTACCATTTTATTACCATTTATTATCATCGAGCGAATAAATATCGATAATAATATTTTTATTACAGCATTTAAAGTTACAAGTTTCACAAATAAATTGTTTGGAACTTTTGGAACTTTTGGAACTTATCATTGTTATCTATAAAATGATAACATATAAAGTTCCAGCATATTTTTTAGGTTAATGATATACGGATTTTCTTCTATATAATTCAGTTAATCTCTGTTCAAAACCCTTATCTATTTCTACTTTAACACCGTCATATATTTTTCCTTGATTTTCAGCCTTTTTTTTGTCTTCAAGGTATTGTTCAGTAAGAATAAATTGATACTTCATAATGACTTTAATGTCTCTAATTTCTTGTGCGATTTGCTCCATGTCTGTAATTAATGTCTCTTATAAAACGCACATTTTTTGAATCAATTTTGTAGGCTTTTACGTGTGATATGAGAATAAGCCAATGAATATGATGAATTTTTACGTAAAATTGAAAGGCCTTTTTGGTAATGAATGAGTGATATTATAATAATACATTAGAATCGTTCAAAATGTCTTCCCCTCAAGTTCAAAACACTGTTGTTGCCGCTGTCGCTCCTGTTAAGGAGAAGAAGCCCAGAAAGCCCACTCTCGCTGCGAAGTATTCAAAGGTAGTTATCGCCAACTACAGCATCATCCAGATGCTTCATAGCAAGGGTCTATTGTCCGACGAAGGAGTCGAGACAGCATATTCCGAGATCAAGCTCTTCGACTCGGTCGATGACCAAACCGCATTTTATGAATCTTTCAACACTTCGTTGAAGGATACCGGAAAGACGATGAAGAAGTTTGTTACCCAGCGTCTGAAGCCCCCAAAGGCACCTCGTGCGAAGAAGGAAACTACTGCGAAGCCTCGCACCAAGAAGACGGACAAGGTAGCGGATGATACCAAAGTGGATGTAGTTGCTCAATTGGTAGAAGCAGCGAATGCTCCGATGAGCCCTCCTAGACAGGCAGAAGCGAAGGCACCTGATGCTCCGGTTAAGGCAAAGAAGCCTCGTGCGAAGAAGGTAGCCGAAGTAGTAGCACCTCAAACCCCAGAAAAGAATGAAGTTGTAGCCGAAGTTAAGGCACCAGATGCTCCTGTAAAGGAGAAGAAGGCAAGAAAGCCTCGTGCGAAGAAGGAAGTTGCTCCTCCTCCCCCTCTTCAGCTCGAGGTGAAAGAGGAAGTGGAAGAGGAAGATGAAGAGATCCATACACAAGAGATTATCATAGGTGATACGACGTATCTCATCGATGGAGACAACAACATCTACTCGGTTGAAACGCACGACCATATTGGGACATTTGACCCCGAAAAAAATGAGGTAGTCGAAGTCTTCGCTTAATTTGAAAAAAAATAAAAATAAACATTAACGTATACATAAACATAAAAATTAGAATTTACATTAACTTGTTTTTTAATGAATCTATTTAAACCTTATTTTTTATTTTATATTAAAATATGTCTTATGAATGCACATATTGTAATTTTAATGCTCCTACAAATACTAGATTAAACCGCCATCTTTTAACACAGAAACATACACGTAATGTTTTATCAAAACAAATTCATGATGAGAGTCAAAATATTCTGAATGAGATAATAGAAGATTATGTCCAAGAAAAAGAAAAAGAAGAAGAAGTTGTCGAATTATGTGAAAATATGGATTGTTTGAAATATCCAGAAGATTGGGATTTTGAATCCGACACACCTGAAACATATGAAGAAGGACAATGGGTAAAATGTGCTATATGTCCAGGGTATTTTAATGATGATGGATTAGGAGATATATTGTTTATAGAAGAAGCACCGAATAATAGAGGAGGAGGATGTGATTTATGTGGAAAAACCGATAATATAGTTCAAATGAAAGGAACTGGACAATATTTGTGTGGTGATGCGTGTGATGAAGAGGAGGAGGAGGAAGATGAAGAGTCTCAATCAGAAATATTACCAAACAATACTATTCAAGTAGAAAGTGTCCAAGAAGAAGAAAAGGAAACAGTAAAATTCAATGAAAAGAATGGTAATAATATTATGTTTGATAAAGAAGAGGAAAGAGAAGTGTCTCAATCAGATATTTTACCAAACAATACTATTCAAGTAGAAAGTGTCCAAGAAGAAGAAAAGGAAACAGTAAAATTCAATGAAAAGAATGGTAATAATATTATGTTTGATAAAGAAGAAGCAAAGGAAACAGTAAAATTCAATGAAAATATAGAATATATAGAACATACCCTAGAATCGGAGTTTTTATTCATAGAGGAACCAATCTTGGACATTCAAACAATAGAGATGTTAAAAGACTTCAATGAATTAGTAACGACACACGGTTTTTTATTAAACATCCTATCATTTATAATGAGTATAGTTCGATTTTTCGCACCCAATCAAGCTACCAATCAAGCTCCATAGTTCCGTTTCGATAGTTCCGTTGAAACCCTCTAACCCTACTTATCCAGAAATGAGTGGGATATCCCCCTATAACCCCCTTTTTAGTTCGAATTTATTAACGTTTATTGGATTTTCTCTTGGATTTCTTGGATTTTCTTTTTGACTTTCTCGTTTTTCTTTTGGATTTCTTGGATTTTCTTTTTCCACCTAAATTTAAACCTAAATTTAAAAAGGAAGCCACCTCGCCTTGCATCTCTGGAGGTAAGTCCTTCCCTTCATTTTCTATAAATTTTTTAAATTTGATCTTATTATATCGTCTTTCCTTAAAATCTACATTTAATAATTTTACAATATCAGCACTTCTCTGATTTGTAGCAATTATGATAGCCTCTTTTTTTATATTATGGTTTAATATCATATCTTTATCAGTTATATAAATTCGTTTACCGGAACTTGTTATATAATATAATTCTGGTGTAGTTAATAATAATTCTATAATTGCTATATCTACTCCTTTTTTTATTGCCTTTTCAAAAACATTAATTGTCTTACCCGTATCATCATCATCATCATCATCAATATCAGTCATTCCTACATTTTTAAATTCCTTTTCTTTTAATATGAATTCTACAACATCTCTACGTCCATTTAAAATAGCAGTAGATAATACATTTTCTTGGGGGGAGTAGTCATCTGCTGATTCTAATTTAACACCGGCGGCTAACCAACCTTTAACCGCTTCTAAGTCACCATTCGAGGCAGCTTCTCTCATGTATTTATTCGGTCCTCTTAGAGTTCCCCAATTACGTTTCCAGAGAGGCTGCTCAGGCTCAACAGTTTTTTGTCGTTTAGATGATGATGATAATGAATCTTCAATGTTTGGTCGTTTAAAAATTGTGTCCATAATATTTATGTTCGTTATAATAATTAATGAGAAATAAACCTTCTAAAATACATTTAATACCAATCTTGGACATTCAAACAATAGAGATGTTAAAAGACTTCAATGAATTAGTAACGACACATGGTTTTTTTATTAAACATCCTATCATTTATAATGAGTATAGTTCGATTTTTCGCACCCAACAATAGTGATTAAGGGTACAACCCACCCTATATCCATAGTTCCGTTTAGATAGTTCCGTTAGAATAGTTCCGTTGAATAACTATAAACAGAGTTATCCAGAAATGAGTGGGATATTGATTTACCGGTTAATGGAACCCCCTTGTTCCATTACCCTCATTTCCAAGGTCTTATGTTTTATTTATAAGGGAACATTGGTTCCATTACCCTCATTTCCAAGGTCTTATGTTTTATTTATAAGGGAACATTGGTTACATTACCCTCATTTCCAAGGTCTTATGTTTTATTTATAAGGGAACATTGGTTACATTACCCTCATTTCCAAGGTCTTATGTTTTATTTATAAGGGAACATTGGTTACATTACCCTCATTTCCAAGGTCTTATGTTTTATTTATAATGGGGGGATCATAAGGGGGCGAAGCCCCCTTACTAATAAAATTGATTTTAAATCTATCATAGATTTTATTGTATTCTAATTACATATTATATAATGGTTAAAAATACACAAGGTGGTTGTAAACATAAGGGCATGGCTCGGAAATTGGTTAACGCACCTATCTCTGCTAAACCTAGACTTTCGGAATGTGATGACGAATGTTATGCTTTTGTTACCAAAATGCTTGGGAATGGTATGTGTCACGTTAACCTTTCGCATAAAGGCAATCTTTTTCAAAATGTTGTCGGTCACATTCGCGGCAAATTTAGAGGACGCAATAAAAAAAATAATATTGTTTCCACCGGCAATTTTGTTCTTGTTGGACTTCGCACATGGGAAAACACTATCAAAAATTGCGACATCATTTTCACATTCATCGATTCTCATATTCAATATATTCCTTTTGACATTCATTCTCTCAATTTAGACTCTAAACATTCCAATACACACGACCTCATCTCTTTCTCTAATTCTACTATACACGTACACCTCGACGTTGACGTTGACGTTGACCTCAATCTCGATGTCCATGACGACGTCAATGTCGTCGTCAATGTCGACGTCATCTAATTGTATTAAGGGAACCTACGGTTCCCTTATAAACCCTCCCTTATTTTCATGAGACATATTATACCATAACAAATATAGAATTTTCTTGAACACGTTTTAAAAAAAAGAATATATCGGTGTATTGTATTTTTTCTAGTAAGTTTTCTATAGTATCAGTTTTAGTTAGACGTATAATAAATTCAATAAAAGCATTTTTTCGTTGATTTAAATCCTCTGTGTTTTCGTCATCAAATTTTGAAATGACTATAGAATCAAAAACGACATATCGGTTTTGTATTAAAAAAACAGAAGATAATTCGATTGAAGTATAAAAGTATCCCAAATCCGATAAATAAACGATTTGTTGGTAAAGGTCTTGGACAATTCGCTCGAGAATTTTATATGTGATACCGTTTAGAGATAGAACCAACAAAGAATTTGTATCATCCAATAGAGTAATATTTTCTAAACTAATTACTGGATTTTTGATGTCCAATGGTATATATACTTCAAATGTATTTTCATTTGGCTTACTACCATCATCCCTATTTAAATATTTTAGTACATAATCTCCTAAAAAATTATACATGCCTTCATCATTTTTATCAGCCTTGTCGACAGATTTTTCTTCACTATCACTATCATCATTTAAATTATTATATAAAGGTAGTTTCGAATATCCGCTATCAGGTTGTTCATTACCAAATGTGCGTATGATACGTTCATCAGAATCCTCTTCCTCTTCCGATTCAGATTCAGATAATTCAATAACATCGTCTTTTATATCAGGCATAGGGTCTTTACCATATATCCGAATACCATCTAAACCAATTGCCGAGAAAAAAATACGATTATACACATCACGTACCTTAACATTCGTATTTTTGTCCATTATAATTCGATAAGAATTTTCATTATTAACAAGTTGTACCATTTAATATAACATTCGAAATTTTTTCAAAACATAGCGACGCCAATTGGTAATTATTATTATTATTATTACAAATCGACAATATTGTGAGAAGAACTGCGCGTTCGACGTCTTATGGTTTCTTCAGTATTATCGTTTGTTTCTTCAGTATTGGTTTCGAGATTAACTACATTCGTATCACTAGGTCCTACATTTGCTGTAAAATTTGTAAGATATGGCGTAATGGTAGAGGTTACATAATATACTAAATACCCTCCTATCCACAACCAGACATTGCGTATTTGTTCTCCCGTATAATGTATGATCCATCGTAATGCTTCACAATGAGGTGTAACAATCATAAACGGAGTCATAATAAACCCAAAGAATGTAAGCTTACAGCACCATAGGGGATAAATATTCGAACAAACATAATGAGTTAATACAATACCAAAATATACAGATACAACTGTGGGGATATTCTCCCGAATACGTTGAAAGTAGTAATTCGCGGTTGTAAGGTAAGTGTTCATTTTAATTATCAAACGATCTTTATTTCATGATAAAACATGAAATAAAAAAAACATTCAATTTTACAACACACTATTTTTGTTATCATTAATCACATACTAGTTTTTTAACCAACTCTGTGTATTGAGATTCATCCAATTGAACTTCAGTTGAAAATTCTGTCTCATTTCGAATATTAGCAAGAACAAAATCTTTAATATTATACTTTTCCAAAATACTCTTCATTTTATCATATGTAGTATCGTCGCAAATAAGTTCATCACCATTACAGTTAGTTTCGCTACCAATACGAATAGAACGAATTGTTTTATTGTCTGCAACAATAGTTTGTCTCCATCCACTCTCAATCGAGGCACGGTTTTTCATAATGCTTTCAATACGACTGCTCATTTTATGTTGTTTGTAAGAATTACATAGAATGATATTTTAGAATCAATTTTATATATTACAACCACAATTTGTCCCATTTTTCGAGAACATTTATAGAAATTTCAGGTAATATCGGATGTGCCTCCCAAAAGTACCTACAATATGCCCATTCGTATTCAGGGTTTTCTACAAAATACTGACCCTCATTTTCTACAAGATAATCACTGATAGTGGATGACATGAGTGTTCTATTATTTAAAGGTAATACATAAGCCAATTGTACTTTAGATGAGAATGGATTGTAAATTGTTTTTTGGAATAAGTCTATATTTTTTTTAGGAAAATATTTACAAATATCCTTAATAAGTGGTGGATAATTGTATTTATAAGACCATTTCCAGTCTGGACAATCCTGTGTATAATATTTAAACACCCATTCCAATCCTTCTATATAATTTGTTCCAATATCTTTTATTGAATCACTCGAATGTGAAAAAAGGGTACTATAATAGCGATGTTCCCAAAACTGCTCATTCGGACTTATAAATAATTCTTGTCCCCTGTATATAACAGGTGTATTTTGAATAGCAAATTCTTTATTATCAAGATTATTAAGATTAAATCTACGTTTCCCAAGTTTTTCACGAGCAGCATCCTCTTTAATAAAACGATTACGCTCACCTTTACTTAATTCAAAGAAAAACAAACTGACCCATCTCCACTGAATATGAAGATTGTTATCAATGAATGAACGTTGTGACGAAGTACCGAAAACACTTTTGTATGTCTCTAATAAAACATCTACACCATCACTTCGAAGGTTTAATGACGGAAAATGGGGTAGGAAATCATTACCCAATAGAAAGCACATAAATACATAATCATATAAACGATGGTAATCATTCGTATCACAGTTCATCTCACATAATATGGCTTTTGATAGAGAATGAATATCCATGAATAGATAGTCACTTTCGCCTTCTACACTAGAAACAATATTTTTACCAAATTCAGGGGTTTCTCTATAAATAAAGAATTTATCAAAAGGTTTACAATGGAAAAGAGACAGCATAATTAAATCGGAATCAAGTCCATATATGAGTGTATTTCCAGTAACATCATTTTTAGTTTGTCTTAAAAACTGAAACATTTTATGTTCCCCTTCCCCTTCTATATCTGACCCAGATACGATAATCTTCTTCACATTAAAATGTCCCTCAAGATTCGAAAAAGCCCTTTTTATTTTAACAGAAAGCATATTCATAAATTGTGTTCCAGGAGTAATATTTGTCGTGCTCCATACAGAAGAACTACATTTTTTACCCAAAACATCATCTATTTTACGCAAAATACCACCTTTATGACGACGAGTTCTCTGTTGTTCCATTTTAGCAAAGGGAGCAACCCCATCAAACGCTATATACACCAAATCAGACGGAGACGCAGATTTAATATACTCGCCAATTTTATTAATTACATTATTTATCAGTTTTCTCTCAATTTCATTTTGCTCCAGGTTATTTTTAGCAATATCTTCATCCATTTTTCGAAATTCATCGTAAATAATTGAATTACAATCCATCATTAGATTACAAAAACGTACATTATCTTTTAATAACTGCTTCTGATTTAATATAATATTAGAATAATTCTTAATAATATATGAAAAGTAACTTGGTATCCCCATTATAATGTATTAAATATCAAATAATGTTTAAGTCTATTTTATACATTATATAACCAAAAAAAATAATATATACTTAAATTATATTGTATTATATAACATGGTAAAAAAAACAAACAAAGAGATGTCCGTTCCAAAAACTGTTAAAAATTCAGAATTCAACAGTTTTATCGATAAGAAGTTAAGTCAGATTATTGATATAATCCAACGGACATATTTATCATTATCATTTTGTAAAAATTTCGATATTTTCAGTAAAAGTAGCATAGGACAGTGTAGTGACCATCTTCAAACAATATACGAATCGGCAAAAAAATTGAAAGATACAATTCCCATAGAGGATAACGAAATGGATAATACTTTAACTATAGTCCAATCAATCTTTGATAAATTGTCTATTATATTTTCAACATATGGTACCTATTCGACAAATGACGTATATTACGTAGTATTTGGTACAAAATATAACAAATTCGATACATATGACGTGGAAAACGCTTACAACAAAGATAGAATCGATTTAATAGAGAAGTATATACTACCTATAGGTTATAAAAACCTCCCTTGGTCAGAATGTAATCATGACGAATTAGAGACCAATAAAATCGTCGATGTTACATTACAGATAGATAAATATGCTCATTTAGAATGTTTTGAACCTACTACAATGTATTCATCCATCCATCACTCGGTTTATGGTGTTAGAATATTAATTAGAAATACGAATGATAAGAAATTATTATTATTATCAGGATTAGTGAAAGACATTCCTATTCAATACCTATTAGACAATAATTATATTAAGGTGAGATTAGAAGAGATAAAGGGTTTTTTAAAGGATGAGGTAGAAGATAGTGATTTACTTGACCGATGGATGGATACATTATCAGTAAAAGACATTTTAATATACAGTGTAAATGATTTATTGAAAAAGTTTAATGTTATGTTGAAGGATGTCGAAACCGTTAAAAACAATCGCGTGGACAATATTGTGAAAAAGTTTTTCGAGATGGAGTTGGTATCTAGAAGAAAGATGTTAATTAATCTTTTCACATATAACACCGACAATGAAGTTCAATACATAGCATACATGTTATACGATTTAATGGGTTCCGTTGATAGTACAGATGGAAATGATAATAATGAGCAACACACGATTTATGAGTTACTACCGTGGAAGTTAAAGCAGTATTTCAAGGAAACGATGATTAATACGATAGAATATACTCAGGATTCCTTATCAACGTGCGATTTGTCCAAGATTTCATTAGAACAACAGGTATTATTGATGAAAGCAGATGATAAGATTAAGAACCGTGCTAAAATCAAGTTGAAGGAAATTAAACAAAAGTCGGACGATCAAGGAAATAAATCGAAGCAATATCTAGAGGGTTTGGTGCGTATTCCCTTTGGTATTTTCAGAAAGGAACCCGTTCTATGTATAATGAATAATTTGAACCAGTTATTTAACAATCTTCGTAATATGGTTGAATTAGACGTAGCAGATAAGGATAAATACACTCTTTATGAAATCAATCAAAATAGATTGAAATTAATTAAAAACACTGTATTGGATGCGATTGCGAATTGCGAAAGTAAATTATCAAAGTCATCAAAAGAGGATCTAGCGAAATCACTTACTATTTTTGTGAGTACATTAACAAATCAACATAAAACGAAAGCGGGTATCATAAAATCATTAAAAATATATCTAAACAATGCTAGAACCGATAAAGAATTAACCAAAGAGGTATTCGATGTATTGAAGATTATCTGTCCCGGTGATTTAAACAATAATATCAACAACCAATTGGTCAAGATAGGTGATGAGATATCAAATGTCGAAAAGTCTATCACCAAGATAAATGATTATTTGGATGATTCAATATACGGTCATGATAAGGCAAAACAACAAATTTTAAAGATTGTTGGTCAATGGATAAATGGTGAACAAAAGGGGTATTGTTTTGGATTTGAGGGTTCACCGGGTGTAGGAAAGACGTCCCTTGCGAAAAGAGGATTATCCAGGTGTTTAACAGATGAGAATGGAGAGGCTCGTCCCTTTTCATTCATCGCATTGGGTGGTTCATCGAATGGTTCAACATTGGAGGGTCATAATTACACATATGTGAATTCCACTCATGGTAAGATAGTCGATATATTGATGGAGAGCAAATGTATGAATCCGATCATATACATTGATGAGTTAGACAAGGTAAGTAAGACGGAACAAGGTAGAGAGATTATCGGTATTTTAACCCATTTAATCGACACAACACAGAATGACGAGTTTCAGGACAAGTATTTTAGTGGAGTTCCATTTGACCTATCCAAGGCATTATTCATATTCTCTTATAATGACCCCGAGCAGATTGACCGTATTTTATTAGACAGAATTCATCGTATTCGTTTTGATAATCTTTCATGGTCGGATAAAATAGTCATTGTGAACAAGTTCATTATGCCCGAATTAAATGAGAAGATGGGGTTTGAAAATACAGTGAAACTTACAGATGATGTTATTAGACATATTATCGAATCATACACAATGGAACCTGGTGTAAGAAAGTTGAAGGAAGTATTATTTGATTTATTTGGAGAGATTAACCTTAATTTGTTGAATTTCACCAATAATGATGATGAGAATGAGATGATAGAATTACCGATTGTGATTAAAATCGAAGATTTTGGAACTAAATATCTAAAGAAGCAGCGCAAGGTGAGTGATATTAAGATTCACACAGAACCTTTAGTTGGAACAATTAATGGTATGTGGGCCAATGCTCTTGGAAAGGGAGGTATTATACCTATTGAGACAAGACATTTCCCTGCGAGTTCTTTCCTAGATTTAAAATTAACAGGTATGCAGGGTGATGTAATGAAAGAGAGTATGACTGTATCAAAGACATTGGCTTGGACACTTACAAGTGAAGAGCGCCAAAAGGAGTTGACTACTTATTTCGAAGAGACGAAAAATCAGGGGTTACATATTCATTGTCCCGAGGGTGCTGTATCAAAGGATGGTCCATCAGCGGGTGGTGCGATTACCCTTACAATTTACAGTTTATTGAACAACATAAAGATTAAGAACACGATTTCAATGACCGGAGAGACAAATTTAAGAGGTAGAATTACCGCAATTGGTGGTTTAGATACTAAAATCATCGGAAGTATGAAGGCGGGTGTAAAAACAATATTATTTCCAAAGGAAAATCAAGATGATTTCGACGATTTCATGGAGAAATATAAAGACGTCTTGGACTTAAGTGAAATGACGTTCCATCCGGTAGACACAATTCAGGAAGCAATGAAAATTGTCTTTGATTAAATAACGTAATATATATATATATATTAGTCACAATTATTCAGGTAAATATTCATATAAATTGAATATTTAGTAGATTACAATTTCTTAGTAATAATATATAAGAAGTTGAAATGGAATTAAATTTAATTAATGTGTTATACATGTTTTTCAGACTTTCCCCCTTTATTATTGTTAGTTATTTCACACTACAATCGATATTAAACCAAGATTTGAAAGGAGTTATATACCTGGTTGGATTAATTGTAACATCATTTGTCGTATACCTTATCGCGTCTGTATTACCAGAAGAACCTGTATCTAAAAACAGTAATGATCTAATGAAGGTTAAATGTACACAATTAACCATTGGTGAAGGTGCACCTATTTCAAAATTACCATTAAGTCAGACCGTTTTTGGATATACATTAACATACCTATCGTATTTTATAGGTGTTAATAACTTACAATCGCAAAATATTTCGATCTTCATCCTTTTTCCGGTTCTTATTTTAGGCGATATATTATGGAGCACAACAAATTCTTGTTCGTCACCCAAATATCTACTAATTTCGTTAATTATTAGTAGTATAGTTGGTTTATTATGGGCAATGTTAATAGAATCTACAGGTGTAGGTGGGTTCGCATATTTAACAGGTATTGCGAATAAAGATGTATGTTCCCGACCCACAAAGAGTTTATATAAGTGCCGTTCTATAAAGAAGACTACTTAATCTCAAATAATATAATTTGATTATTATACTAATCATATTATTCATTAAAACAATAATAATTTTCTTCCATCCATTTACGTATATTTTTCAATAAATTACTCCGTTGATACCCACTTATATCCAATTTCACATTATACGTTTTTTTGTTAAAATGATAGAAAAAATTACTCACTATATTAATGGTAATAGCGGTTTTATATTTAACAATGTCGGCATAGTCATATGTATCATAATTTTTCCGAATATTCACTTCGTTATGAAAATTAAACAACATTACTTTGAATTGTTCCTTATTTAAAATAGCAGCAAAATTAACCCCATTAATATATTTTGTTGCGTGTTGGGCACAATCCGGACAAGGTAAGTTATTACATATTTGTTTAATAAAACTAAACAGGTCGTTCTTTATTTTATCAAATTTTTCTTCCTTTACCTTTTCTGCTAAAGTATGAAATAGAAACCATGTAGGTTGTCCCCATAACATTTCTTTCACCCGTTCTTTTATAGGAAACACCTTTTTATCCTTACCTGTAGTCATTTTATTATTGTTAACTACAATCACCGGCATAATAGATATTGGGTGAAATACATCATGTTTTATAGGAACTTTATTTGTATTTCTATTTTTTAGGTTAAGGAATATCATATATATATTTAATAAAGTAAAAAAACAAATAGATATAAACATATTTTATCAATAACCATATATTATGAATTTAAATGACGAAACTATACAAAATATAAAGGAGTGGGTTAAAATGGACAATGAAATGCGTGCACTAAAGCAAGAGATTTCGAATCGAAAAAAAAAGAAAGAAGATATATCAAATTCATTAATATCATTGATGAAAGAGAAGGACATAGACAGTGTAAATATTAACAGTGGTAAAATCGAATTTACACAAAGAAAAACGAAAAAGCCTATTTCAAAAAAACTCTTACAGGGTATACTTTCTAAATATTACAAGGGTGATAATAATAAGGCAAATGAATTAAATGATTTTATATTAAGTAATAGGGAAGAGACATCAAAAGACATTATTGTTCGAAAGATTGATAAATAATTATTAAATAAGTCCGAATGAAGGAATATTAATTGTATCTCTATCTACAACAGTATACTGTGCTACAATAGCAGGATTCTTTTTCTCCATCAAGACATCCTCGGTATTATATACATTTTTGAAATTATCAATATAATAAACAATCCCCTTGATTTCTTTAGCAAATACATCTATCGTCTGATCTCGGTTTTTTACCTCGGGTTGATTGGTCATTAATCCGTGCGGGGTTCCTTTTGAATGTGTACCACAAAATTCACACTCGACTTTTCTGCGTCGGGTACATTGTTCACCATTCGCACGTTTCGCCATACATCGATTATTCTCTGGGATAGAATTTTTAACACGCTTACGCTTTATAAAATCTTCCTTATCAACAGTAATACGGTTATAATCGTATATATATTCAATAAGCTTATTCATTTCATCGTCTTGTGTAATATTCAATGTAATGATTTTATCGCGAATACCATCCTTGAATGATTTCAAGTAGTGTTCAAGTTTTGTATTAAGTCGTCGTTCCATGTTTGTTATATATTAACTTATAAGTTAACATATAAAATCAATTTTATATATAGATATATTTATACTATTATATTATATATATAATGGGTAACTGCTTTCAAACCACAATGTGTCCTATATATCCACTTGCCGGACATGTATCAGACAATGAAGAAGAAGAACATCTAAATAGAGATAATATGCCGTTAAGACCGTCAGAAATAATGGAACGTCATTCGATTAATGTTAAAGAAAAGAAGAGTAATGAACACATTTCAATATTAAATATATTGAGATGTGCGAAAAGAGCTGATTCGGATATAGATTCAGATTAAAAACGATTTACCCGACCTTTTCTGTATTTTTTTGTTCGTGCTTTTCCTATACGTTTTTCTGTAAGTTCACTAAATGTTACGGGTGTTTTTTTTGTAATCCGTTTGGATGGTCTATAAACATCGTTTTTAAACTTGTATCCGACTTCACCGCGTTGATTAAGCCATTTTTCATCAAACCATCGTTTTAATCCAGTTTTTTTCTTTTTTTCTCCAATATATGGCTTCTTTCTTTTACCGTATTTTTGAGTGAAATTCTTTTTGTATTGTTGAACTAATAATCCACTTCTATACGCACTATGTTTCGGTTGTTTTTTATAAAGTGCCTTTTTTGTTTTATTATAAAGTTTTTGGTCTCTAGGTTCCATGATATATTAAAATAGATATAATAATCATATAAATATATTTTACGATTATTACTATAACATATGAGAAACTACAACGAAACATATAACAATTTAGTCGCACCACTATATGGTCCATTACGTGATCTTATTAACGATGATGTATTAATACAATCAAACAATACGTCTCATTTATATAGTGTAGATGAACGTGTGGATATGACCATGTATAAAACATATAGTATTGACCCAAATGGTTGCGAGGATGCTGACGACGCATTTAGTATTTACGAAGAAGATGGTAAATTATTTTTAGCCATCCATATTGCGGATCCAACAGAATATATAGATAACACATCAGATTTATGGAGAGATATTGAAAAACGGGTTGTTACACGATATCCATCAAATAAGCGTCCTATTCATATGATTCCTCACGAAATTATGGAAAAATCGAGTTTAATGGTCAACCGATTTGGAGATATAAAATTAGCAATCACTGTATTAAGTGAAATTAACAAGAGTACATATGAACCTGTTGGTGGAATTAAGTTATTATTTACAAAAGTGAAAGTGGCTACTGATAATGCGTTAAGTTATAAATACGCAGGTCATAATGTGGGTTCAATCAAAACATTACAACACGGGTTGTCTATAAGTGAAGCATTGTATAAAATTCGAAGTGGAAAGACAAAGGGAACAGTATTAAATGAGGTTTCAATCGCATTTCCGAGATATGACGATACACATCTATATTTATATTCAGATAAAAAGGAAGAAATATCGATGAAACAAATGATTGCGGAGTTTGCTATATTCGCAAACACATTTATAGGAGAATATTTAAAGATTAATTTCGAAGGTAGAGGTATATTTCGTATATGTAATGCGAAAGAATGGTTGAATACTGTATATCCGGAAATTACGGGACCGGAACTGTTAAACGAGATTATAGTGAATGGAATTAAGGCAGAATATATTTCGACAGTTAAGCCTCACGATTTAGTTGGGGCACCTGAATATACACATTTTACTTCACCTATCCGACGTTTATCTGATTGTGTATGCCATTATTTATTAAAATATATTCATTTAAGAGGGACTAATCCGACGCTACGTGTTCCATTTTCAAACGACCAATTACGAAAATATTCGGACGATTGTTTACGAATAAACAAAAGTATGAAAAACATTCAATATCGAGATACGAAATTCAGACTGATAGAAACCATGCGTGATATGTTACAATTAAAGGATACGATCGATATTCAGTATTATGTATCGAGTTATACGGGAAGGTTTTTAAACGTCATTATTAATCGTATAAATGAACATACGGTATATTTGTCTTATACTTTGCGTATTAGTGATTTACAAGTGGAATATGTATTACGAGAAGAAAAACATATGACCATAACGGAGGCAAATTCTATAGGAAAATTCGACGAAGGAGGAATACCTGAATTAGACAAACTTTTTACATAATAAAACTGAATATTAATATAAACACTTATTATTTATATTAAATAATGTTTAAAGATAGTAAACTATTTTATAATATAATTAAATACGATATTCCGTCTAATTCGAGTACTGATATACATAAAATGTATTACGAAAAATTTAAATTTACCGATCCTAAACCAACACAAAATCTGACTATGGAAGAACTTTTAAAGGAACGTGAAAATGATTCGAATAATAATGTTTTTAAAAATACGATTGAAAAACCAATAATAGAACAAGATCTTGATATAATTAAAAATCAAATTGAGAATAGAGATGATATTGAAACATATAATGAAAATGTTAATGATATGAAAAATGCCGAAAAAAAATCTCCAATGAATTACAAAATAAAAATGAATGATACTTATATTAATAATATTAATTTTCAAGGAACATTTAGTTCTATATTTTTATGCGAATATAAAAATCCAAAGGTTACTCTTAAATATGTTAATATGTATAAGTCGAATGATAACAATGAAAATTTTATATCATTACCATCAGAATTTAAATTTGAAAAAAATTCAACTTATGAATTCAATTGTAATATACAGTTTATTATATCAAATGATAACTACGGTTATCCAGAGGAATATAAATATAAATTTAATAAAGAATGTAAAATGAGCAATGATGAAAAATTAGATTTATTAAAATTTAAAACATCGCCCAAAAATAAAGCTTATTCTGGCGATCTAGTTTTTCATTATAATGAATCGAATAATTCAATGAGTTTTAAAAGTGGCGATATAATATTGAGTGAAACTACATTTTATGATATGGCATTACCAATTTAATTACATAATTACATAATTACATAATTACATAATTATATAAAGATAATTATTTTTATTTACACCTTCGGACATTTAAGTTCGCACAAATAATGCGAAAAAAAGAGGTTCAAAGTTAGGTCTTTTCATACCTGCGTAAAGTTTGATTATAAGCACTCGTTGAAGTGCTT
>Ga0257121_1001408_pt1 | contig 18144 bp, 7 predicted proteins | sample SI106_100metaG_FD_190180 | JGI IMG/M metagenome (GOLD analysis project Ga0257121, IMG submission 190180) | Marine microbial communities from Saanich Inlet, British Columbia, Canada - SI106_100 | ecosystem: Environmental > Aquatic > Marine > Inlet | place: Canada: British Columbia | collected... | reverse complement strand
TAAGATAGAAACATCTGAAGAATTAATTAGATTAGCGGTGTCTAAAACTAAAACTCTTGCGTAACTATTTACTTCTAATAATTATCTTCTTTTTCTCCTGTTCTACAGAGAAAAACACTCCAGTTACTCAAAATTTATCTGATTGGAAATTTCAATATAATAACAAGTGGTACTCTGCAGAAGTTCCAGGAAATAATTTTTCTGATTTATTAAATAATAACATAATTACTGACCCTTTTTATGGTACAAATGAAGATAGCCTGCAATGGGTTTCGGAGGAAGATTGGGTATATAAATCAGAATTTACGATTACTGACACTCACTTAGAAAAAGAAAATATATCTCTTTCATTTCATGGATTAGATACTTATTCTGAAATTTATTTGAATGATAGTTTAATTCTTCTAACAGACAATATGTTCCGTAAATGGGAGGTAGACGTAAAAAGTATTCTGAAAAAAAATAACACCTTAAAAGTAATTTTTAAAAGTGTAAACGAAATTGAGAAACAAAAAACACGAAATTTAGGATACAATCTTCCTGGAGGGAATAGAGTATTTAGCAGAAAAGCAGCTTTTCATTATGGTTGGGATTGGGGTCCTAAATTACAAACTTCTGGAATTTGGAGAAAGGTAGAATTAAGTTTTTGGGACGATTGTAAAATAAATGATTTTAAAGTAACTCAAAACCTGATAACAGACACTCTTGCTACATTAACTATAGGGATTGAGGTGGAATCTAATTCTGAAAAAACAATTAATATACAAGTAAATGAAAAGATTAATAAAGATGAAAAGATAAAGAGAGGAACAAACAAGATAGAAATTACCTTATCAATAAAAAATCCTGAATTATGGTGGCCAAATGGATATGGAAATCAGAAATTATATGAAATTATTGTTTCCATTTTTGATGAAGATAAACTTATAGAAACACAAACCAAAAAAATTGGATTAAGAAATATTGATTTAGTAACTGACAAAGATTCTATTGGAGAGAGTTTTTATTTTAAAGTAAATGGAATCCCTATTTTCATGAAAGGATCTAACTATATCCCACAAGATAACTTACAAAATAGAGTAACAAAAAGAGATTACCTATCTCTACTTACAGATGTGAAAAACTCCAACATGAATATGATTAGAGTTTGGGGAGGAGGAATTTATGAAGAAGATATTTTCTATGATTTATGCGATTCTTTAGGAATTTTAGTGTGGCAAGATTTTATGTTTGCATGTGCTATGTACCCATCTGATTCTTCATTTTTAGAGAATGTAAAAGAAGAAGCTATTTACAATGTAAAACGTTTACAACATCACCCTTCTATTGCTTTATGGTGTGGTAATAACGAAAACTCTGAAGGATGGCAAAGATGGGGATGGCAAAGTAATTATTCTGAGAAAGAAAAAGAAGACATTTGGAATGGATATCAGAAATTATTTAATGACATTTTACCAAATGCAGTATCTGAAAACTCTCAAACTGATTATTGGGAAAGTTCTCCAAAACTAGGGAGAGGAAACCCTAAACATCAATTTGAAGGAGATGCACACTATTGGGGAGTTTGGCATGATTCAGAACCCTTTAGCAAACTTGAAACTAAAGTCCCAAGATTTATGAGTGAATTTGGATTTCAATCCTACCCCACACTTTCAACTATTTCTACTTTTTCAAATAATTACAATATCAATTCTTCTGAAATATTAAACCATCAAAAACATCCAAGGGGAAATGCATTAATTTCAGAATATATGGGCAGAGAATATAATGTTCCTTCCAGTTTTGAAAAATATATTTATTGTAGTCAGATTCTGCAAGCGGAAGGAATCAGATTAGGAATTGAAGCTCATAGAAGAATGAAACCAATTTGTATGGGGACATTATATTGGCAACTAAATGATTGCTGGCCAGGAATAAGCTGGAGTAGTAGAGATTATTTTGGAAATTGGAAAGCCTTACAATATGCTGTTCAAAACGCTTATTCTCCCCTATTTTTATCTATATCTAAAACAGAAAATGGTGAGATTAATATCTATGGAGTTTCTGATTTGCAAGATGAAGTAAACGATACATTAGAAATAAATATTTATAATATTAAAGGCGAATTAATAGATTCTCATTCTAAGAAAATTGAAATAAAAGAAAATAGTTCTGTTTTACTCTCTTCAGAAAAATATGAATTAAATGATGATAATTTTATTATTGCATCACTTAAAAACAACAAGACAGAATCGAAATCTTTATTTTTAACTCAAATAAAGAACATTGACTTCCCAAATCCTGAAATCACTTACAAATGGGAAGGGAATAAACTAATATTAGAAAGTAAATTTGCAGCATTTCAAATTTATCTTCATGGAATTGATACTCATTTTTCAGATAATTATTTTACACTTTTAAAAAATGAAAGAAAAGAAATTGAAGTATCTGGAATGGAATTTGATAAAAATAATTTAGTAATTTGGTCGCTTTACAACTTAAATAAATAACATTATGTCAGAAAGAAGAAATTTTATAAAAAAATCTGCAATTGGAGCTTTAGGAGCATTTTTATTACCTAAATCAACTCAGGCTATTATGAATACAAATAATAATACACATTCAGCAAAGGAATTCCCCATGGTGATTTCTACTTGGAGGCATGGATTAGCAGCAAATGATGCCGCTATGAACTCCTTACTAAATGGGGATAAAGCAATAGATTCGGTAGAAATTGGAGTAAGAGTTCCAGAAGCTGATCCTGAAAGTAATTCTGTTGGATATGGAGGATGGCCCGATAGAGACGGTCATGTAACATTAGACGCTTGTATTATGGATGAAACAGGAAATTGCGGTTCGGTTAGTTTTTTACAAAATATCAAACACCCTATTTCTGTTGCACGAAAAGTAATGGATGAAACTCCACATGTAATGCTTTCAGGGAAAGGAGCTCTTCAGTTTGCACTTGAAAAAGGATTTGAAGAAGAAAATCTACTCACTAAAAAAGCAGAGAAAAGATGGAGAAAATGGTTGGAAACTTCTGAATACAAACCAATAATAAATGTAGAGAATCATGATACAATTGGTCTTTTAGCACTTGATAAAAAAGGCGATATTTCCGGAGCTTGTACTACTTCCGGTTTAGCATGGAAACTACACGGAAGAGTTGGAGACTCCCCCGTTATTGGCGCGGGAATGTTTGTAGACAATGAAATAGGTGGATGCTGTGCAACTGGAGTTGGTGAAGCAGTACTGAAAACTTTAGGTTCATTCCTTATTGTAGAACTGATGAGACAAGGAGCTACGCCACAAGAAGCCTGTGAAGAAGGAATTGCAAGAATAGTGAAAAATCAGAATTACAAAGACATGCAAATTGGATATTTGGCTATTAATAAAAAAGGAGAGCATGGTTCATATGCCGTACACCCAGGGTTTAATTATGCCTTACACCAAAATGGAGAAAATAAATTAATTGATTCTAATTCTTTTATTAAAAAATGAGGTATTTAATCTTTACAATTGTATTATTTTTCTCTTGTAGTACTCCTGAAAAACAAGAAGTTAATCTTTTGCCAAAACCCCAAGAAATTCAGATAAATGAGGGAGTTTTCACTTTATCAAATAATACTTCCATTATATATGATAGTTTATTTCTAAACGAAAGTAAATACTTACAATCAATCTTAAAAAATTCTTTAAAGGGGAGTAATAATTCTATTATTTTAGAAAAAATAGAGGGACTTGAAAAAGAGGAGTTTTATTTAAATGTCAGTACAAAGGAACTTAAAATAACTGCTTCTACTCCAGAAGGAATTATGAGAGGAATTCAGACGTTAAGACAATTACTTCCATTAGGATTTGAAAAAAATGGAGGTAGTGCAAAAATTCAGTGTTTACAAATACATGATTTTCCAAAATTTAGGTGGAGAGGAATGCTACTAGATTGTTGCCGTCACTTTATGGAAAAGGAATTTGTAATGAGATATATTGACTTACTTACTTATCATAAAATGAATGTATTACATTGGCACATTACGGAGGACCAAGGTTGGAGAATTGAAATTGATAAATACCCAAACCTAACTAAAAACGGAGCTTGGAGAACCGAAAAAGATGGATCAGTTTATGGAGGGTTTTATACCAAAGAAGAGATAAAAGAGATTATTGAATATGCATCTGAAAGACATATTACAGTAGTTCCTGAAATTGAATTTCCCGGACATTCGGTAGCTGCAATTTCCTCCTATCCTTTTCTTTCTTGTACTGGGAAAAATATTGATGTAGGAACTCAATGGGGAGTTTACAAAGATATTTATTGCGCAGGAAACGATAGTGTTTTCACTTTTATGGAAGATGTATTAACGGAGGTAATGGAGTTGTTTCCTTCAGAATACATTCATATTGGAGGAGATGAAGCTCCAAAATTTAGATGGGAAAATTGCGATAAATGCCAGAAAAGAATTATAGATGAAAATTTACATGATGAACACGAACTACAATCTTACTTCATTACCAGAATTGAAAAGTTTCTAAATGAAAATGGAAGGAAATTAATTGGTTGGGATGAAATTCTGGAAGGAGGATTGGCTCCATCTGCTACGGTTCAATCATGGAGAGGAGAAGAAGGAGGAATAGCAGCTGCAAAAAGTGGACATGATGCCATTATGTCGCCTACCTCCCATTGTTATTTCGATTATGGATTGGACGCTACAGACATGGAAGAGGTGTATTTTTACAACCCAATTCCGGAAGAATTAAATGCACAGCAGGCAAAACATATTTTGGGTGGAGAATGTAATATGTGGACAGAACGAGCTCCACAAGAAACAATAGATTCTAAAGTTTTTCCTAGAATATTGGCCATTTCAGAAGTACTTTGGACTTATGGGGAAAAAGATTATGAAGATTTTTACAATAGAGTTCAAAATCATTATAAAAAACTGGATGATTTAGGAGTCACTTACGGATTTGAAGGAGTTCCGATAAAATCGGAAGTAGAATATATAAATGATGAATTTGTTGTGAAATTAATTGCAGGAAATAGAGATATAAAAATAGAATATTCTACCGATTCTGTAAGTTGGACTAGCTATTCCAATCCCTTTACTATAAGCGAAACTTCAACTATTTATGCCAAAGGATTTAAAAATGAAAGTGAATATGGAAATTTCTCTCAAGAGGTAATAAAATGTAAATCTACAGGGAAAAAGGTAGAATATATAATTGCATACAACAAACATTATAAAGGAAAAGAGGAAAATAATTTGACAGATGGACTTTTGGGAAGTATAGAAAATTTTAGAGATGGATATTACCAAGGTTTTTCCGGAACTGATTTTGAAGTTATAATTGATTTGGGGGAAATATCAGAATTTTCAGAAATACATTCTACCTTCTTTCAATACTATTTATCTTGGATTATTCTACCCACTTCTGTAAGTTACCTTGTTTCAGATGATGGAGAAAATTTTACAGAAATTGAAACGATACAAAATGAAATTGATTTAATGCAAGAGGGGAAATTTAAACACGATTTCTTGATAAAGAATAGAACTTTAAAAGGGAGATATGTGAAAGTAAAAGCCAATAATGTTAGTAAACTTCCTGATCAGCACCCAGCAGCTGGCTCGGATGCTTGGATTTTTATAGATGAAATAATTATAAAATGATAAAAAAAATATTTCCTTTTTTAATATTACTTCTGGCATGTAACACAGAAGAAAAATCACTTACAGATTATGTAAACCCTTTTATTGGTACAGGTGGTCACGGACATACTTATCCAGGAGCCTCTTCCCCATTTGGGATGATGCAACTCAGTCCGGACACAAGATTAGATGGTTGGGATGGATGTGGAGGTTATCATTATTCGGATAATGAAATTTATGGTTTTTCTCACACTCACCTTAGTGGTACAGGAGTTTCTGATTATGGAGATGTGTTATTGATGCCAACTACTGGAGAACTCCTTTTAACAAATGGTTCGGACGGAAAAAGGGGGTATAAATCCAAATTTTCACACAATACCGAAACTGCTAAAGCAGGATACTATTCTGTAACTTTACAAGATTACAATATTGATGCAGAACTAACAGTAAGTAAAAGAGCTGGATTTCATAAATACACCTTTAATTCTGACAAAGAAGCTCAACTTATCCTGGATTTAGAGCACAGAGACAGGCTAATTTCTTCCTCTATTGATGTAGTTAATAAAAACAGAATAAAAGGATGGAGACACTCTAAAAATTGGGCAGAAGATCAAAGATTATATTTTCACATTCAACTTTCAGAAGAAATTACAGAAACAATTTACAGAGAGGATAGTTTAGTTACAGGATTTAAATTTGGGGAAATAGAAAAACCTCTTTTGGTAAAAGTTGGAATTTCGGCAGTAAGTAGTAAAAATGCAAAAGAGAACCTGGAAATTGAAATCCCTCATTGGGACTTTAACAAAACCCTTTATGAAACAACTCAACAATGGGAAGAAGAATTAGGTAAAATACAGATTGAAACAAAAGATGAAACAAAAAAAGAAATTTTCTATACTGCTTTGTACCACTCCTTACTCAATCCAAATTTATTTACAGATGTAAATGGAGATTATTTAGGGACTGATTTACAAACTCACAACACTTCACAACAACAATATACCATCTTTTCACTTTGGGACACTTACAGAGCTACTCACCCACTTTTCACACTTATACAAGAAGAAAAAACTTTAGAGTTTATTCAAACTTTTATCCGGCAATACCAAGATGGCGGACAATTACCAGTTTGGGAACTTGCTGCAAACTACACAGGATGTATGATTGGATACCACTCAATTCCTGTAATTTTAGATGCTTATGTAAAAGGAATAACAGATTTTGATACAAAGTTAGCTTTAAAAGCCATGCTTCATTCTGCTAATCAGAATCATTTGGGATTGAAACATTATAAAGAAAACGGCTATATTTCTGCTTCAGACGAACCAGAATCTGTTTCCAAAACATTGGAATATGCCTATGATGATTGGTGTATTGCTGAATTTGCAAAGATGATAGGAAATGATTCTGTTGCATCTATTTTCTATGAAAGAGCACAGAATTATAAAAACCTGTTTGATCCTTCTACAAACTTCTTTAGAGCAAAAAATTCATATTCTTGGTTTTCTCCTTTTAAACCAGAAGAGGTAAATTTTAATTATACGGAAGCTAATGCGTGGCAATATTCATTATTTGTTCCGCAAGATATTTCAGGACACACACAACTAATGGGAGGAAACGAAAAATATGAAACTCATTTGGATAATATGTTTACTGCTTCTATGGAAACTTCCGGAAGAGAACAAGCCGATATTACAGGTTTAATAGGTCAGTATGCACATGGAAACGAGCCATCACACCACATGGCTTATTTGTACAATTATATTGGGAAATGTGATAAAACACAAAAATATGTAAAACAAATTTTAGAAGAACAATATACAAATCTTCCAGATGGTTTATCTGGAAATGAGGATTGTGGACAGATGTCTTCTTGGTATGTTTTGAGTTCTTTAGGATTGTACTCTGTGACACCTGGACTAGATTATTACAGTATTGGATCTCCCCTCTTTGAAAAATCTACAATTAATCTGGAAAATGGGAATATATTTGTAATTAAAGCAAATAATGTTTCTGATAAGAACTTCTATATACAATCTGCAACTTTAAATGGAGAGGAATATAATAAATCTTATATTACACATTCAGACATAACAGATAGTGGAGAAATTATTTTTGAAATGGGAAACACTCCTTCTGATTGGGGGAATATTGAAATTCCAATCTCAGAAATTAAAAATAACATCATCACTCCAATACCTTATTTTATTTCTGAAAGTCAAACTTTTTCTGATGTATTAGAAATAAAATTAGGATCAGCTATAGAAACAGAAATTTATTATACTATTAATGGTTCAAAACAAGAAAAATACACTAGTCCTATTCAGATAAAATCCGAATCAGAAATAAGTTGTAGATCCTTAAAAGATGGCAAATGGAGTAAAGAAATATCTGCATATTATTATAAGATTGATAATAGTAAATCCATTAACATTCATACAGAATATGCCAATCAGTATGCAGCTGCAGGTGACAAAACACTTATAGACCACTTAAGAGGAGGAGAAAACTACAGAACAGGAAATTGGCAAGGTTATAGAGGTGATATAGTTGCAAATATAGATTTAGGAGAAATAAAAGAAGTTACTTCTATTAGCATTGGATTTTTACAAGATATAAAATCCTGGATTTTTTACCCAAAAACAATTGAAATTTTAACTTCTGAAAATGGAGAATTTTATAATCATTTGTCATTTATTGAAAATAATTTTCCAGATGATAAAGAAGGAACTTTTACTAAAGATTTCACATATGATATAGGACATAAAATTGATATAAAATACATAAAGTTAAAAGCAATTAATTACGGTGTTTGCCCCCAGTGGCACTTAGGAGCAGGAGGACAAACATGGTTATTTGCAGATGAAATTATTATTGAATAAAAAAATGAAAAAATATCTATTTTTATCTATAGTTTTATTCTTCTCTTGCAGTATAAATAAAGTAGATCAGGAAGATGAATCGATTGACTACATCCAATATGTAAACCCAATGGTAGGCACCAAAAACATGGGGCATACTTTTCCTGGAGCTACGACTCCTTTCGGTATGGTTCAACTCTCTCCTACTACCAATATTCAACCACTTTTTAAAGATGGAAAATATAACAAAGAAACATACAGATATTGCAGTGGATACCAATTTGAAGATACATTAATTTACGGTTTTGCACACACTCATTTTTCTGGGACAGGACATTCGGATTTAGGAGATTTTTTATTAATGCCAGTTATAGGGAAGTTAAAACTTAATAATAATCAATCTACTTTTTTACATGAAAATGAAATAGCAGAAGCAGGATTTTATAGCGTAAAATTAGAGGAGTATAATATTTTGGCGGAACTTACTTCTTCCGACAGGGTTGGTTTTCATAAATACACCTTCCCAGAAACTGATTCTGCTCATTTCATTCTAAATTTGGACTACAATATCTATAATTTTGAGGGAAAAAATATATGGACTTCCATTAGAGTGGAGAACGATTCTACTATTACCGGATTTAGACAAACAACAGGCTGGGCCAGAAATAAAACCATTTATTTTGCCATGAAATTTTCAAAATCTTTTAGTTCTTATAGACATAAGAAAAGAGATAATACTCCATACAATGGTTTCTACAGAAGATTTAATGAAACGGAAAATTTCCCTGAAATGGCAGGAAAAAACATAACAGCCTATTTCAATTTTGAAACCGAAAATGAAGAAGAAATAAAAGTAAAATTTGCTCTTTCTTCTGTAAGTACTGCAGGAGCTTTAAATAATATGAATGCTGAAATCTCGCATTGGGATTTTGAGAAAACAAAAAAAGAAACACAAGATAAATGGAATAAAGAACTTTCAAAAATTGAAATTGAAAGTATAATTGAATCTGACAAAGAAACTTTTTACACGGCACTTTATCATACCATGTTAGGCCCTATTATTTATGAAGATATAGATGGAAAATACAAAGGATTGGATAAAAATATTTACACTTCTGATGGATTCACCAACTACACTATTTTTTCACTTTGGGATACTTACAGAGCTCTTCATCCTCTTTTCAATATTATCCAGACAGAAAGGAATAATGATATGATAAAATCAATGTTGGCGCATCAAAATCAATCTGTGCATGGTATGTTACCTATTTGGAGTCATTATGCCAACGAAAATTGGTGTATGATTGGATATCATGCTACTTCTGTAATAGCAGATGCAATTACAAAAAATGTAGGGAATTTTAATAAATTAGATGCTTTAGAAGCTTGTATTTCCACTTCCAATGTTTCTTATTTTGATGGGATTGAAAGTTACATAAAAAAGGGATTTGTTCCAGAAGATATTAGTGGATCTTCTGTTTCTAAAACATTGGAATTTGCTTATAACGATTGGTGTATTGCTCAAGTTTCAGATGAGTTGAACAATGAAAATACTACTTCCGAATACCTAAAAAGATCGGAAAGTTATAGGAATTTATACGATAGTAAAATTGGGTTTATGCGACCAAAACTAAACAATGGAAATTGGAAAACACCTTTTAACGCAATGGATACGCACGAGCAAGGATTTATTGAAGGAAATGCATGGAATTACGGTTTATATGTCCCTCATCAAATTGATACTATGATTGAGATGATGGGAGGCAAAGATAGATTTTCTTCAAAACTAGACTCCCTTTTCGATATAGAAATTGAAGAAAAATACATTGCAAATACAGAAGACATTACTAGAGATGGAATCATTGGAAATTATGTGCATGGAAACGAACCTGGGCACCATATTCCTTACCTTTACAATTGGACAAATGATAGTTGGAAAACACAACAGAGAGTAAGAATGATACTAAGAACTATGTACGGTAATAAAGAAAACGGACTCTGTGGAAATGATGATGCCGGACAAATGTCTGCTTGGTATGTATTTGGTTCTTTAGGGTTTTATCCTGTTTGCCCAGGGAGTGATGAATATTCGATTGGAAGTCCAATGATTAAACATGCCAAAATAAATTTGGAGAATGGAAATATTTTTGAGATTGAAACTATTAATCAGTCGGAAGAGAATGTGTTTGTAGAGAAAATAGAGCTTAACGGAGCACTATTAAATAGAAAAACCCTCTATCATCATGAAATAAGTAATGGAGGTAAAATCATTTTTTATATGAGTAATACTTCCAAATAAGATGAAAAAGGAAAAATTTATACCATTAGAAAACGAAAGACTTACGCAAAAGGAAGTGATAGAAAAAAGTACAAACTATTACAAACAAATAAGTAAGAGAAGATCAGTTCGGGATTTTTCGGAAAAAGACATCCCTAAAGAAGTCATAAAAAATATACTAAAAACGGCAGGAAGCGCTCCTTCTGGAGCCAACAAACAACCTTGGGCATTTTGTGTAATAAGTGATAAAAAACTAAAATCGGAAATAAGAGAATTGGCAGAAAAAGAGGAATATGAAAATTATCATGGGAGAATGTCAGAAAGCTGGAAAAAAGACTTGAAAGCTATGGGAACAACTCATATAAAAGAGTTTTTGGAAATTGCTCCATATATAATTGTTGTATTTAAAAAAGTTTATGATTTAGAAGAAGAGGAAAAAACACAGAATTATTATGTAACTGAATCCGTTGGAATTGCAGTTGGCTTTCTAATTACAGCTATTCATCAAGCAGGATTGGTTACTCTTACCCATACTCCGAGTCCAATGAAATTCTTACAAAATGTTTTAGGCAGGCCAAAAAATGAAAAAGCATATTTATTACTTCCTGTAGGTTATCCCTCTAAGGACTGTAAGGTACCAGATTTAAAAAGAAAATCCTTAGAAGAAATTAGTCATTGGTACTAAAAATTATTCAATAAATATCTTTTTCTCAACTCTTCCGTCTTTGGTGATAAAAAATAATAGTGTATTTTTTCGAAATGGAATTTCTCTTCCTAAAACATCAACAATTTTTAAAAGTTCTTTAGAATTCTGAATATCAGAAATAGAAGATGGCATATGATTAATATTAATAAAGGATGTATCAGAAATACAACCTAAATAATCGGTTACAATAAAATAATACTGACCATTTATTAATGGATTAAATTGTATAGTAGTTCCATTATTCTGTGTAGAACTTAATAAGCCTGATGGTCCGTATATTTCAAAAATAAATGACGCAGTTCCTCCACTTACTGAAGCATTTATATTAGTTCCAGATAATGTTAAAGAAGCAATAGGAGTAGACCATTGTACAGAAGAATTAATCACACTATCACAACCATAAATAGTTTGTAGAGTATCTCTATAATCTCCCTCTAAAGTGTAAGTATTATTTCCAATAATAACGAAATCTCCTTCACATATTAAATAATTATTATTTATCACAGGTGTTGGATATACTGTAAGACTTGTGTTCACTATACTATCACATCCATTTACAGAAGTAAATATATCGGTATAATTTCCAGATGTAGAATAAGAGTTACCTCTTATCCAATAAGTTTCTCCATTACATATTTCTTGATAATTGGAAACAGATGATGAAGCAAAAACTGTTAAATCTGTAGTTATTGTGCTATCACATCCGTTAGCAGAAATAAAAATATCTGTATAAAATCCTGTTTGTGTGTAGATATTACTACCAACTATAACACTGTCTCCCGAGCAAAATGAAAGAGATTGCATAAAACTAGATGTTGGTAATACCATAAGATTTGTTGTAATAATACTATCACAACCAAAATTAGTACTAAGTATATCGGTATATACTCCACTTTGATTATACTGACTAGATCCCACTATAAGAATTTGTCCATTACAAATAGTATCATTACTATTTATATCATAAGATTGATTAACAATTAAGTTTGTATTGACAATACTGTCACATCCAAAATAGTTTGTTAATGTGTCAGAATATAATCCTGAAGTATTATAAGTGGAATTTCCAACAGTATATGATGTATTACTACATATCTGAACATTATTATTTGTAACTAAATTAAAAGTATTACAAGGTGGAAAAAGTGTTGCATTTAAGATAGTCATTACACCATTTACTAAACTGACATTTAAGGTATCTGAACTATATCCAAGAGCAGAAAAAACCACTTGAAAAGTTCCTGAATTCACAGAAGCGGTTTGATAAAATCCAATCAAATTTGTATTTTCATTTATTGAAGTTGATAAAATTTCAATTGAAGCATTATTTATTGAGAGTGAAGTTATACCATCAGTAACATTTCCTTGTAAATAACAAGCTTGCTGAAAATCTCTTCCATAAATTAATAATCTACCTGACCCTCCAGGTCCACTATTTATATCTGAGGAAATAATATTACCAGATGGAAGAAAAGGATAAGTTCCCCAGCATCCATCAAAGCCATTTCCGTTTCCAGTATATGAGTCGTAATACGCAACTTGAATCATATAATTAGGATAAGTTATATCATGAACTGTTGTTCCGTCTCTGTAATAGGAAGTAATTAAAAAGTTACCATCAACAAAAGTATTATGTGGAATAGAATTAGAACCAGGGTTTGATTGTATTCTATCTACTTCAAAAATATTTGAAGGATTACTAACATCAAAAGCTGTTAAATAAGCTCCAGATTGTTCATCAGTAGTAAAAACATAATCTCCATTATCAGAAACCCAAGCATTATGAGTAAAAGCATTAGGAGTAGTAGCAGATCCTAGTGTTTGCGGATTTGTTTTGTCTGAAACATCAACACAGAAGACTTTACCATCATAAATACAGCCAGCCCACATTGTATCACCTCTCACCATTCCATCATGAATATATTCATCACTCCATTCTCCCAAATAAACAGGATTCGTAGGATTCGCATTTACATCAAGAAATATTGCTCCATTTGATTGTGGTCCAGGACCTCCAGCTCCAAAAATATATGCAATTCCATTTTCATCAATATAAATATCATGAGCACTTGTAAAAGAAACACTCCCACCATTATTGTTTGTAAACTGAGTAACATGACTATATGTATTTCCTGTCATATCAGTTAAATCAACAATTAAAAGACCAGCACTAGCTTCTGTAGTAACATAAGCATAATTTCCCCAAGTTTTAATGTCTCTCCATGTTGAATTAACATCAGAAATGAAGAACTCCTCTATTGGAGAAGCAGGATTGGTAACATTAACAACTGAAAATCCACTACGCAAACCAACCAATGCATATTCATTATTACTCCCATCAACCCATCCCCAGATATCATTACCTTGAGTTGTTGAATAATCATAAGTGCCCAATAAACTCATATTAATGCTATTCTGAGAAAATGAAAAGAAAGGAATTAAAATAAAAAGTAAGATAATTTTTTTCATAATTTATTAGTTTTTAATAATTGGGTAAATATATTTACCTTTATTTCCATTAATCTCTATAAAATAAAGACCTGAAGAATAAGAAGATAAATTAATTGTTTCTATATTTTTCTTCAATATTCCAGAATATAGGTTTTGTCCCAAAACATTTTTAATATTTATTCTTATTTCAGATTGAATCTTATCATTGAGTAAAATATTGACAATATCATTTGTTGGATTTGGATAAACACTTATATTATAAATATTATTAGCATATAATGATGTATGAACAAATTCTACTTCAACAAATGAAGTGTCTGAAAGACAACCCAAAATATCCGTTACTATAAAATAATAAGTTCCATTAATTTGAGGAATTATTTGTACTACGCTTCCATTATTAGAAGTAGAAGAAATTAAACCAATAGGACCATAAAAATCATAAATATAAGGTGGTGTTCCATTTGAGGCTTGCCCTTGAATATTATTTCCATTAATACTTAATAAAGATATTGGTTCTGACCAAGAAATAGTTGTGTTTACAGTGCTATCACAACCCAAAAAAGAACTTAAGGAATCTATATAATATCCGATATCTGTATAAGTTGAATTTCCTACACTTATAACTTCACCCTCACAAATTACAAAGAACTGATTGTAAATAATATTAGGGTTTACTGTAAGAAAAGTGTTAACAATACTATCACATCCAATTGTAGAAATTAATACATCTGTATAAGATCCTGCATTAGTATAATTATTAGATCCAATTTGATATGTATCTCCATCACAAATTGTTTGTAAATTTGTGATGGGATTTAAAGTGTAAATTATAACATTTGAAACAATTAAGCTATCGCATAAATTAACAGTAAGTAAAGTATCATAATAAATTCCTGAGTTAGTATAAATACTATTTCCAACTATGACACTATCACCATAGCATAAATTAATATTCTGATTATAAACTTGTTGATTAAGCACTGTTAAGTTTGTAGTTACAATACTATCGCATGTGGAAGTAGAAAGCGTATCTGTATAGATTCCTGTTAAACTATAATCACTACTACCAATTGTATAAGAGCTTCCATAGCATATAGTTACATTCTGATTTGAAGTGGAATTCTGTCCAACTGTTAAATTTGTAATAATAATACTGTCACAACCATTTTGTGATTGAAATATATCAGTATAGATGCCTGTTGAATCATAAGTATTATTCCCAACAATAATCTGATCTCCATCACAAATATTTATATTCTGATTTGTATTAAAATCTGGATAAACTAACAAATTAGTATAAATTATACTGTCACATCCATTCTGAGCTGTAAAAACATCTGTATAATTTCCAGTACTATCGTAAATATTATTTCCAACTACTATGTTTCCGCCTCCACAAAAATTTATGTTCTGACTAGATGAAAACTCATCATTAATTATCGCATCTACTGCGATTAAATTAGATGAACAAGGATCTTTTTGCACTTCCCAATCATAAAAGAAATAATAATATCCAGCAGAAGCATTAGTTCCTGTAATTGAAACAATATTCGAAATATTATATGGAAATACCGATCCAGCATCATTTCTGAATAAATCAGAATTTAGACCATTTATTCCTAATTGCATATTATTTTGAATTGGCAGAGGAAAATTAAGATAGATTCTTACTCCATTTGGAGCATTTGGAATATAAATATTTGTATCTGAAATAATAGCATTACTACTATTTCTTAACTCAATTGTCCTGTTGCCAGATGAATTTGAATAGACAAGAACAGAAATCAAAGTTGAGGATTTATAATTGTCAAAAATAAGATGCCTGTTTCCATCATAAAAACTTCCTCCTCCAAAAGTATTATCAGCAGGGGCACCATAAATAGCTGGGAATTCAATTTCTGATTGAGCATAATAAGTTGTTGTATTAGATAAAATAGGAGTTATATAAGAATTACCACTACCAATCTGATTCAATCCATTTACATCTGAATACCAAAAAATATTTTGTGAAGTTGAATTTGCCTGAAGTAATAAAGAGGCGTCTCCGCATGATGAATCAGATATTAAAGATAAATTCATATCAATAATATTAACATAGTTTTGATAAGTTAGGATATCCGAACCATACTGATTAGTTGTGATAAGTGATACTGTATAAGACCCTCCGCTTGAATAAGTATGAGAGGGGTTTTGGAAATTAGAAGTGTTTCCATCTCCAAAATTCCATATCCAAGAAGTTGGCCCATTTGAAGAGAGATCAGTAAAATTAATTGTTCCATCACAACTTAATGTATCGCTAGCTTGAAAAGATGTAATTGGAGCTGATGCAGGATATGTACATGACCAATTCAATTCAAAACCTCTACCATTTACTGATTGATCTGCATGTAATAAAATAGTAATTGCACCTCCAGTTGAGGTAACTAATCCAGGACTTCCGGTTAAAACATTACAGAATTGTCCTAATGAAGGAGAACTAGTAGAGTTACCGTCAAATATTTCTACATAATCCCAATTACAATTTGTTGATGAAGAAGGAGCTTCAATATCAAAATCGGTAAAATTAAGTGTAATCTGGTTACTCCCTGCAGGTTCAATAGTTATCCAACTATCGTTATTATCGTAATAATTAGAATTAGGACCACCCACATCATATAAAACACCATTACAATTTGTTTGTGTTATTCCAGATCCACTAGCTGGTAAAGTAATAATACATGGGTTGTTTGCATCTATATTAATTAATGACTGAGCAATAATACTATCTGTACCTAAAGGACCCGTAGCAATTAAACTAACAGTATAAATACCATAATTTGAATATGTATGAGTTGGACTTGTTGATGTACTTGTATTACCATCTCCAAAATCCCAATAATAAGAATTAGAATAATAAGAAGTATTCGTAAAATCTACCGTTGCAGGTATATTACAAAACATAGAATCGGATGCAAAAAAGTTTGCAGATGGTGGAGATGTAATTAATAAATCAATACTCCAAAGACCTCTTCCGTAAGTTGAGGCCATCAACTTATTTGATTGATATTGAATCTCTAATTCACTTACTATTACATTAGGCAGACTATTGTTGTTAAATCCAGACCAATCTGATACTGTAGAATCTGTTGTAAACACTCCTAAATCCGTACCAATATAAAGAGTTTCCAAATTACTAGTTTCATCTAACACAATAGTATTTATAGGTATGTTTGGAAGTGTACCAGAAATATTTTGCCAACTACTTCCTCCATTTGTAGATTTATACACCTTTTCTCCAGAGTTATAACCAGAAAAAGTAACCCAAACTTTATCTGGATCAGCAGGATGTATTGCAATGTACTTAATTGTTTTATAAGGTAATCCGTTACTTATATTATTCCAACTAGTTCCTCCATCTGTAGTTGTATATAAATTTGGCCCGTCAGAAAAATACAAAACTGCAGGATTTGATTTTGAAACAGCAATCTCATCAATCTTACCTCCATTAGTTTCATTATTTGTTATTGTATTCCAAGAATTACCTCCATCACTTGATTTTTCTAATTCATCATATCCTACATATATAATATTCGGATCATTTCTATCTAAAACATAAGGAGTTTCCCATGCTCCATTACCAGTAGAAATCGTTGAGAAACTATTTCCTCCATTAGTTGATTTTCGAATATTCCCATAGTATAATTCACCATACATTATATTTGAATTTGTATAATCTATTATACATTCCATTCCATCTCCACCAATTACAGCATCCCATGTATTTCCATCTTTTAGGAAAGTACCATTATCTTGCGCTCCCGTAATAACCTTATCCTGTACCGTTTGAGAAACCCCCAGACTATAAAATTGCGTAATTTGTAATCCATCAGATATATCAGTCCAATTATTTCCATTATCTGTTGAAACATATAATCCACCATCATTTCCTGAATAAATATAATTATTTAAAGGATTGTATTTTAACATATGTTCATCCGCATGCATATAATCAGCACCACCGCTTCCTGTCCAATGTGTATTTAAACTCCAATTTTGTCCATCATCTGTCGAACTCCAACAATTCACTCCACCAACAAAAAGAATCTTATCATCATTTGGATCAACCGCAAAAGCCAAATCATACCAAGCTTGTCCATCAGAATCAGAACCTGTAGTTGACCATCCTAATAAATTTGGACTATTAGATTGTTGAGTCCAATTCTGTCCTTCATCAATAGA
>Ga0257121_1001400_pt1 | contig 18196 bp, 14 predicted proteins | sample SI106_100metaG_FD_190180 | JGI IMG/M metagenome (GOLD analysis project Ga0257121, IMG submission 190180) | Marine microbial communities from Saanich Inlet, British Columbia, Canada - SI106_100 | ecosystem: Environmental > Aquatic > Marine > Inlet | place: Canada: British Columbia | collected... | reverse complement strand
AAGGCATTTTTAAGGTTTTGAATATCCTTGGGGGAAATTTGTGGCTCGTCGCCCTGAAGCAAAAGAATAAAGTCATATTCCTTTCCTTGAGATGCAAGAATGTCTAATGCTTCTTTTGCTCTCTCAGTTGCTCTTTGGTGCTCATGACTTGTAAGCATAGTGGGTATGCCATGAGAGCCTCCCCAATCAATAATTTCTTGATCGGGAGTGGCAACAATTAGTGTGTCGCATGTCTCTGAAAGCAATGCCCTCTCATAGCAATGCGCAACCATTGGAATACCTAAAATTTTTTCTAGCGGCTTCCCCGGAAATCGAGAGGACGCCATTCTTGCTGGGATTACTCCTAAAGTTTTTTTCATCTATTCTGAGAAAGGTAATCTTGCGCTAGTATCTAACATTCTTATATCTACACTAAAAGCAATCATGTCATAGCCTTTTTGCTGCAATGCTTTAAGCTCATCTATTTTTGGCTCGACAAGGTGATAACCGCATCTAATGTTTTCTTGTTTTGCAGCAGATAAAATTTTTGCCTCTGCATCTTTGAATTCCTCTGAGTCAAAGACACCAGGATTATTGAGAGAAGCTGAAAGATCATATGGGCCAATAAAATACCCCTTAATATTTTGAGAAAAAATTTCTTTACAGTTTTTTAAACCTTTAATCGATTCGATTTGAGCATAAATTTCAACCTTATTGGCGGTACTTGAAATATATTTTTCTTTAGCGGAGCTTTCACCATAACCTTGTGCCCTGGCAAGCCCCATGCCTCTGATGCCATAAGGAGGATAATGACATGCAGATATTATTTTTTCTATTTGATGTTGTGTCTCAATCATTGGAACCAAAATACCCTTTGCTCCTGCATCAAGTACTCTTTTAATTTGCGCAGGATCATGTCCAGACAACCTTACAAATGGCTTTGATCCAGCCAAGTCTATGACCCTTATGAGTTGTTCGGCTTGATTGATGGTGATAGTGCTGTGCTCTAAATCAATTACAATCCACTCATAACCAGCATTTGCAAAAATTTCAGCTATTGATTCACTTGGTAAACTTTGCCATGTGCCGATTGAAAGCTTGCTCATAAATTTAATCTCTTAAGTGATGTAAATATTATCATCTAATCCATTTATAGCAGCCATACCCATTGAATTAATCCCTTCATTTGTGAGGCTTGAGCGGTGAGAGGTTCCGAAGAAATTTGGTAAAGTAAATAATGGATTATTGAGCGCAGGCTCTTCTTGATAAACATCGAACCCTGCAAATGCATGTGGATTTGATAATAAAAAACTATGCAGATGGTCTTCGTTGACTACTCCTCCCCTGGCAGTATTTATAATGCAAATATTTGGTTTCAGTTGATTAAGCTCATTGCTAGAAATAATATTTTTAGTTTCAGGTAGTAACGGTAAATGAATGCTAAGAATATCTGATTCATTTAATACTGTTTTTAAAGATGCTTGATGAATTAATTCAGAATCTAAATTTAATTCTGAGGCAATATCAGCAATATCTTGATGAGTATGCTCTCTCTCATCAAAAAAAAGAATGTTGCACTTAAAAGGTTGGATTAATTCAGCTAATTTCGTGCCAATATTCCCAAAGCCAAGTAATCCTATGGTTTTACCATAGAGTTCTGACCCTTTTTCTTGAGACCAATTCCCATTTAAAATATCAAGATTATTTCCATGAATTTTTCTTAAGCCCGTTAACATAAGTGTAAGCGCTAACTCAGCAACGCTTTGTTTATTGACCCCTGGCGTAAACCCAAGCTTTATTCCTCTTGCTTTCATGGCCTTTAGATTAAGGTTATTTAAACCAACGCCGTACTTACTAATGACATGGAGATTGGGAAGTTGAGAGAGAAGTGAGTCTGTAATTGCTTCAATTCCAATAATTGCCTTATTTGCTGGCATCAAAAACTTGACCAGCTCATCTCCCTGAAGGGTGTTGCCAGACTTATTAAGAATAATTGATGCGTAGTGTTCTTTTAGAGAGGTAATTAAAAAATTATTTTTTGAAAAAGATCTTGACGCTACTGCAATGGAATCTTGTGTATTCAAACTATTGCTCTATATTCATATTAGAAAATTCTGCATCCACCCTATAATCTGATTGAAGATTACTTATAGAAATATTTCCGCCAGCTGCCTTTACGATAGCTGCTCCAGCTGCTATATCCCACAAGAAAATACCTTTCTCTTTATAAGTTTCTGCTTTGCCTGAGGCAACATAGGCCGCTGCCATGGCAGCTGATCCAATCATTCTAACCTTCTTCCAATCTTGAAAATCAGAAATCATCTGACTGAATTCATCATCAGAGTAATAAGTTTTAGCCGGTATGCCAGTTACCAGAGTAGACTCATTCTTTGAAGCCAATAAAGACACTGAGATCTCTCTATTATTAATATATGCTTTTGATTCTATATGTCCGAAGTAAAGTTCATCATGGTTAAAATCAAATATAACACCCAGCACTGGCTGCATATCCTGCATCAAAGCTATAGAAACACAGCTTATTGGGATTTCTCTTAAAAAATTTGATGTTCCATCTAACGGATCAACAACCCAATAATATTCATCTAAATCATCGCTTAATCCTGTCTCCTCACCCAAGATTGAAAATGAGCTATGGGCAGATATATGCTCTTTGATAATTTCTTCAGTATCTACATCAAGTTGAAGCTTAATATCACGACCCTGGTTCAGTAGTATGTTGAGATCTTCCCTTTGATTACTTTTTAAAAACTCTCCTGCAAGCATTGCTGCAGACTTAGCAGTTTCCATACAAGAGTCTAGCTCAATCATTGAGAAATTTTTCTCTAAAATAAGAACCCACCAAACCACAAACAACCATGTGTAAATCCTCTGCAGGGCCATATTCACCAATTTTTGTTGGGACATGGATATTTAAATCACAATTTTCTTTTAGATAGCCTCCATCAAAAGCGGTCAAGCCTACAACGTAGATATTATTCTTCTTTGCAAATTCAATTGCTTTTATAAGGTTCTTAGAGTTCCCAGAAGCAGATATACAGACAATGGTATCTCCTGAATGAGCAAGGGTTTGAAGTTGTTGTAGAAAAATATTTTCATAACCATCATCGTTGGCAATGGCAGTAATTACAGCTTGATTATCGCAAAGACTTATTGCTCGAAATGGTTTTTCAAACTGTCGACTGCCAAGAGAAACATCGTTTACAAAATGCGTTGCAGTTGAAGCACTTCCACCATTACCTAGAAAAAAAGTAGTCTTTCCTAACTCCCTTGAATCTAGAAGCAAGTCAGCAAATTTTGCTATAGCACTTCTATCTAACTTAGATATTAGGCTAGACAGATATTCAAGGTATTTGTTTGAAAATGATTCAGATGTATTCATGATAATTCCTGCTCTATTTGTAAAATTTTTCTTTCCAAATGGGGTCAGCTTTATAAATACTTTCTATCAAGCTCATTGTTTCAATAGCATCCTCAATACTTCCCCTTTGAATATTTAAATCGTCTTGCAATGATTTAGCAAAATATTTTATCTCATTATCCCATGAAACATCTTCATTATATTTTGAAGTAGATTCTCGGGGAACTCCTTGATCTTTTGTAGGGTCTGAAGTTATAACCTTAAGAGTTTCATCACCATAGCTTTTAGAGCCAGTTAATAAGCCTCCAAGCACAAGTGATCCCTTTTCCAGAGTGATCTCTAAATTAAATACATGTCTCCATTGAGTTGCAGATGAATGCAATTGAGCTACTACTCCATCTCTAGACTTCATTAAAACATAAGCATTGTCTTCAACATCAAAATTCCAGAATGCATTATCTATAAATGAAAAAATTTCAGTGAAGTCCTGTCCAGATAAGTACCTTATTAAATCAAGCATATGTATTCCTTGATCTAGTAAAATGCCTCCGCCAGATTCTTCTCTTTTTGTTCTCCAGTCTGTTTGATTAAAGCTAATCATCTGTGACTTACCATAAACTCCTTTCATATTGATGATTTTGCCAAGAGTATTTTTGTTAATAATTGACTTGGCTTCTTCTACTGACAGATGGAACCTGTGATTAAAACCATACATTAATTTCAAATTTGGACGCTTGCTTAAAATATTCTGAACGCTAATTAGTTCAGAGAGAGTTTTGGCCGGAGGTTTTTCGCAAAAAACATGTAGGCCTTTTTGCAAGCTAAGCGATGTTGCCTCAGAAGCAAATTTATTAGGTAGGCTAATAAATATAATATCGAGTTCAGCACCTGCAATAAGATCTTGATAGGTATCAAATATTTCTATTCCTGCAGGGATGTCTTTTTGAGTCTCTTCGTTGGATTCTGATACTGCAATAATTTGAAAGGATGTATTTTTTTCAATAGATATATGTCGTGTTTTGCCAACAACACCATAACCGGCAATACCAACTCTCACACCTATCCTTTGTATGTCACTAAATAAATTACATTTGCCTTATCATCGGATAAAAGCAGACTACCATCATTTCTAAAAAGAGGAGCGGAGGGTCTGCCGATTACTTTTCCATTTTTAAGCCATCCAGTAATAAAATCTTTCGAACTCACCACGTCTCCATTCTTATCAAGCGTAACTCTCAATAATTTATAGCCAACTTTTTCTGCCCGATTCCATGATCCATGAAGAGCGATAAAAAGATTATTTTTCATTTTATCTGGGAACATATCTCCCTTGTGAAAGCTCACTCCTGTTGGCGCAACATGTGCTCCAAGCTCTAAAATAGGATCAACAAAATCATAACCAGGATTAATGTGGCCAAACTCAGGATCGGAAATATTTGAAGCATGTTTGTATGGGTATCCAAAAAACTGGCCATCAGCATCCACCCTGTTTAATTCACAAGAGGGTGAATCATCTCCCAGCCAATCCCTTCCGTTATCTGTAAAGAAAAGTTTTTTTGATTGCGGGTGAAAATCAAACCCCACGCTATTTCTAACCCCTCTAGCAACATGCTCTATAAGATCATTTTCTATTCTAAGGATAGATGCAAATTGTTGGTTTTCTGAAAGGCAAATATTGCAAGGAGCACCGACATTAAAATGTAACCGCCCTTGTTCATCATGCTGCAACCATTTCCAGCCATGCCAAGTATCATCTGGCAAGCCATCAATTACAAGGTTTTTATTGGGTAACTCATTGATATCTGTTTGATTCCTTAACCAGTCTTCAATATTATTAATCTTCCAAATTTTACTTATCTCAGAGAAATATAAACTTCCATCAAAAATACTTAAGCCTGTTGAAAGAGTAAGATCCTTAGCGACAATAATTTTTGAATCAATTTGTCCATTTTTGTCTGCATCTATAAGAGCTAAAATTTGACCACCTCTTTCAGCAACAAAAATGGTGCCATTTTCTCCTTCTACCATTTGCCTTGGAGCATCTAAATTGTCAGCGAAAATAGAAATCTCAAACCCGTCCTCAAGCTCTAATTGCTCAAGATTTATTGCAGACAAGCGCATAGAAAATGCATAAGTGAAAATGAAGATAAATATAAATAAATTTCTCATAGTTACCAGTAAAAATAAAAGTCAGTTAAAATGAAGACTATGTTGTTCAGTATAGCAGTCACACTTTTATTTTTAAGTTTTTTTGCCTCAGTGGTATTGACTGGATACCTTAGAAATATTGCTAGAGCAAATAACTTACTGATTGATATTCCTGATAAAAGTAGAAAATTTCATTTTAGACCAACCCCGTTAATTGGTGGTATCAGCATTCACGCCTCAATCCTGCTTTCATCTTTATTTATGCTTTTTTTAATAGACTACAAGTATGACTTTCAATTTGAGGGTTTGTCTCTATCAAAGCAGTCTGAATTGCAGGCCCCTTCGCAGATCGGCTATTCAAAAAAACTAAGCATTAAAACGGAAGATGGAAATAATTTAGAGAATTTTAGATTAAATATTTTACCTCAATCGACTCTCGATGTTGACTCTCCGTCATATGATGTAAATTTTGGATCTAACTCAAATGACTCATTAAATATAACTAAGGTGAATGAAAATGTCTTTAATGTGACCTTGCCTAATGGAGAAGTTAAAACATTTCAAGCAACTAATGCTGGCATTGTCGAGCTAGGTTTATCTGGAGAAAAAATTGGCACGCCATTTGTCATCGAGGGCAATTCAAATGAATTTTTTTCATTCTCAGCATTTTCTGCTGCTTTCCTTGTTGTTTCATTAATGCTGCAAGCATTTATTCTTCTAGATGATGCGTTTGGGATGAGTGCCTCAAAGAGACTTGTGGTTCAATGTGCTGCTGCCTTGGCATTAATTCTCGTTGGTGATGTATATATAGAGGACCTAAAGGTCTCCTTTTTAGGCATCAATCTAGAACTTGGTTTTTTGAGTATACCTTTTACGATATTTGCAGTAGTGGGCATTGTAAATGCATTCAATATGATTGATGGTATTAATGGTCTTTGCGCCAGCTTTGCTTTACTTGCTCTTGGAGCCCTCCAAGTGGGATCTGGCTTTGATGTTGTTAATTATTCTCTTGTTATTGCCATGGGCAGCATCATTGGATTTCTTTTTTATAATCTTGGCTTTCTTGGAACAAAAAGAAGGGTCTTCTTGGGAGATAATGGGTCAACATTTTTAGGTTTTCTAGTTGCATGGACATGCATAAATTACTCTCAATCAGGCAATAATCTAATTGAACCAGTTACTTGTTTGTGGATAGTGGCCATCCCTTTGCTAGATTGTTTAGGAGTCATGGTTGGGAGATTGCTAAAAGGCATTCTCCCATTTAGCCCAGGCAGAGATCATATTCACCATAGATTACAAGAGCTCACTCAGAGCTCTTCAAAGACTTTGCTAGGCCTTACAATTTTGGGTTCAATGGTTGCAGGAGTAGGGATAATAATAGAGAAAAGTTATCTTTCATCAGAAGCATCCTTGATAATGTTTTTAATATTTTCATTCATCTTTTATTTGGGCTCAGGCAAATTATTTAATCCTCAAAAAACGTCTCAGAAAATTTAAGACTACCCACTTACAATGCTTAAAAATTTATTTAAAAAGAAACCCTCAATTGAACTTATAAATACTCATGAGGCAGATGTTGTCTTAAGGCTAATGTTTGAGATAGCAATTAGTGATGGAAAGCTTGATAGCGCTGAGCTAAAAATGATTAGGAGAAGAGCGAACAAGATAGCATCAGAAGATGTAAAAGCCTCAACAATTATAAAAAAAATAATTGATGAATCCACGGAATCAGTCTCGTTTTATCCTTCTGTAAAAAAAATAAATGAAGCGCATTCTAATGAAGAAAAAAAAGAGCTCTTAAAAATGCTATGGGAATTGGTGACTGCAGATTCCGTTATTGATGCGTACGAAGAAAATTTATATTTTAAAATTGCTGAATTAATAAAAATCAAAAGATCTATAGCAAATCAAATTAAACAAGAAAACTCTTAAGGTTTATTTACATAGATTGGTGAAGACCACGCCCGTTCATTGGCCATGCTAAGGCAATTATCTTCTAAACTTGTTCTAAAACTTCCTTTGCAAATTTTAAAATCTTCTCTTTGTGATAAAGGTGCCCCGTTGATTGCTGGTGTTGCTTCCTGAACAGCCCTGACATAATAAACAGTGTCTCTGGAGTAATTATCATCCTCAAACTTTACAATGCACTCACCTAATCCTGAGCATGGTATTACTTTCCAAGCATCTTGGATTAGCGGACTAATCGCCTCTCCTGCATATGATTGTGGGGTAATCTTTATCACTTCAATTCTTTCGATAATATGCCTTTCATTGCTTGGGTTATAGCACTCTCCAGCACACAAGTAATCCAATCTTTCAAAGGAAAGTGAATCAATTGATTCTTTAGAGCATCCTGGGTTTTGCTTAAAACTGCCTGCTGCCCTAACTTCAAACTGAGGATTCTGACTCATTGTAATCTCAGAGCCCATTGGTATTTTGCCTTCTGGAGAATTCATGAGGTCAAACCAAAGCAAAATTCTAGGTCCGCTTGTTCCATATACATTTTTATTTTTTAAAGCAGTCCAGATCTGATCTTTGTCTCTTCCTTGAGAGTGGACTGCTAAAATACCGCCGGGGTAGACAAAGCTGGATACTCTCTCACTGTCAGGCTGACTTTCTCCAGGTGTCACCTTGGGAATTTCAGGAAAATTGGGATCTTTAGCATTATATTTATATTCCCACATTTTAGATTTCACGCCAGTCGCAAATGTCATTTTTCTTCTTTCATATTGCTTGTAACCAGTCCCTGGTCTTGCAGTATGATCATCAGTTGAAGCAATGAAACCGAAGTTATACCTTTGTGGAGAGTCTTTAGATTGTTCAAAATTTGAAATTGCCAGGGCGTACTGAGCAGATTGTTTGGGTCTATAATTAAAAGATGGTTTGAAACAGTCGGTGCATTGGTCACAGTTCAGCCATTCCTCGGGAGCAGCTTCTGGAAAAACCATATTAGTATATGGTCCTCCAGCTAAAGTATATTTTTTTGCTAACTCTACTCTTGCATCACACTCTTCGCCTGAAAGGCCCTCGCAACGTTTTTTTTGTATTTCGCCAGCCTGCCAACAACATGGCAAAAAATCCTCTGTTGGCTCTGGGCAGCTCATTTCATTATTTTGTATAAATCTTGCTGAATTTATGTCTCTATATTCTTCGCTATTACCATGGCCTGACATAATCTCAAGCAATAGCTGTTTACTTGGATCATGCCCTTGTTCGTTAAGTCGATTATCCCAAGATGTGCCAAGGGGAACATGAAAACCCCAGGACTGGCCATGAGGAATAACAATACTGTCACTTTTCCATTCATCTAACTTGGCAAAAAGATCTTTTGGGGTTTTTGCATACTCGTAACAATTTAAAGATAGCTCAGTTGATGGGACATCTTCATTGCAAAAAGGAATGTTTCTTACCGTTTTAAGAAGCCAATTTAGATCCGAATATCTCTTAAAGTTAAACACATCAATCCATCTCGCTTTAACTGCCTGTTGAGTAGTATCAAATACACCAAGACCGGACTCAGGCGTTCTAGACCCAATGGGTCTTGCTGGTAAATCTTGTATGTCTTTAAAAATAACATTTCTATGCCCCCAGTGATTTTCTTTAGTTGTTCCAATTTGAGTCCACTCCCACCCAGGAAATACAACCAAATCGTTAGTCACTGGATCATTATTTGAGATATTACACTGCTGAATAATTTCTTTTTGTTCGCGCCAATGATCTGGGGTCAAACTTTCAGCATGATCATTAAAACTAAAGAAATCGAGATTTGCACAATACCTTGCAAAGTCACAAGCCATAGCACTGTCATGAGCGCCCTGCAAGCCCATCATGGGAAGTTCTAGCGTAAAAGCATCAATTGAATAAGTCGTATGGACATGTAAATCACCAAATAAAATTTGCGATGAATCGTCTTGATTTGATCCAAGTAAATTTTCTTTGGTCTGAAAAAACCTTAAATCTTGTTCATAAATTGATTCGCTTGAACGAGGATCACCCTCTAGGGACCCTGGATCAACATCTGAGCCACAGCCAACTAGTAAGAAGAGAAAATTTAAAACCAGAAGAAATTGATGATGCTTAAAATCCATTAATCGCCATAAACAGAAACTGAACCAAATTCAGCAATCAAATCATCATTAATTTTTTTTCTCTCTTTATCAATATTAAATTGATTACATGCGCCTTGATTCCATAATGTATAATCTTTAGGGAGTGGATTTCCAATATTATCAGTAGTCTCTTTGGCCAATAAGCATTTTTCTAATAGGGTTCCAACGGGTGATAACCTTACATTACCTAATATGTATTTAAGAGATATCATTTCCTTGCCCATGCTTAAGTGCTCATCAGAGTCCAGCTTCATAAAAACACGATCCTTCGAGGTAAACCTTGCCCATTCTTGTTTTTTTCCCGTTTTAGGAGCTCCATTTTTTGCAAATGAGGCCCATGCATTCATCATGGTCTCTTGCATTTCGTCTCTTAACGCGCCTTTTGGGTAGACATAACGCCCAATAGGTCCAAATTTGAAATCGCCGGTAATAAATGAGATCTCAAAACCATGAGCGGCACCAATTAAGTTAGGGAAGTCTGCAAAATAAGAACTCTTTTGGTCATCCCAATCAAACCTGTAAGCAAAGAGTGAGTCATATCCAGCTTTTTCAAGGTCCATCAATGGATGGTCTACACCTCTCAGTTTCCAACCTTGAGATCTTGTTTTAACCCATAATTTATACAAGTTTTCTTTTCTAAATTCTATTTTTGGAATTGGAATAAATCTAGTTAAGGGATATGAGCCTTTCACAAAATACTGATTAGTGCCCAGCCAAAGTGAAAGCTCATCCTTGTTAGATCCAGCTATAACTGGAATATTTTTTTTATTTTTTGAAGCAACCAACCCAGCCCGCATCCCATCAATATGAAGAACAATACCATCTCTAGTTAATAGTGGAAGGCGGTCAAAAGTATCCTCAGAAATTTTGTTGTATGCGTTGAATAGATCGTTTCCATCAATTGATCTCAGGTAACGTTGGAATTCTTCGCCATATTTTATTGGATCTTCGCTATATAACTTATTGATGCTTCCATAACCAGATAAATCGTTTTGAGATAAGGCTAAATCTGATCCAAGTTCATTAACAGTATCCCCATTTACATTTACTCCAAAGGCTTCCTCAAGAGTGAAGGTAGTTGTATATCCAGATTGAGAAATAGCTTTGTGAAACAATCCATTGCTAATAGGTGACGAAAGCAGAGAAAGAACATTATGTCCTCCAGCAGATTCACCAAAAATAGTTACATTTTCTGAATCTCCACCAAATGAGGTAATATTATTTTTAACCCATCGAAGAGCCTGGATAATGTCTAAAGTACCAAAATTAGAAGTTTTATCTAAGCCGCTTTGAAGCCCCTGAATTGCCGGGTGAGTAAACCATCCCATTGGACCAAGGCGATAGTTAATAGTGACAACCATTACTTGCTGTTGTTTTATAAATTCTGAAAAATCATAATAATCTTTCACCCCAGAAGTATTACCGCCCCCATGAATCCAAAACATTACTGGCAGCCCTCTGTTCAAGTTATTAAGTGGGGCCTGAATATCTAAATATAAGCAATCTTCTTGACCAACGATGCCCTCGCCCTGAATGCCAGCATAAATACTTGCCTCTTGCAGACATCCATTGCCTTCTTTCAATTCAATTAAAGATTCTGGGGATACTAGCTCTCTTGGAGCTTTCCAACGTAAATCTCCAACAGGTGCAACTGCATAGGGTATGTCTTCCCAAAAAACTACTTCATCTTGGATGGTTCCCTGGACGCTGCCTGAAGAAGTGTTAATTTTTATTGAGCTGTTACTATTTGGTGTGCTCATACAAGAGCTTAAAAGGACAAGGCCCAAAGGGAAAAACGCAAAGTATTTAATAATTAATTTTTGATTCATTGAGTAATGTTAATTTTTTAATTTTACTATGAGTTTTTAAATCAAGACTGGAATTAATGCAAGCTAATGATTGATTTTCTGCAAATGGTTCTAAAGATATAGATTTAAATGATGGGATACCTGTCTTAGCAAACTGAGTCCACAAAACTTGAAGTATTTCAGATGTTTTGCCGGCATTCTTAGAGCATAAACTTTTGAAAGGTTCTTTTTTCCATGAGCCAAATAGATAAGGCAATTCACTTGCGTGATATGCACCAAGGCGGCCATTAAATAAAGGGCTTCCTTCATCAAACAAATATCCGAATGATTTATGTTTATGGGTTTCTAGTAGCTCAAGTGCGTGTATCCCAAAAATCCAATCAGTCATAATGTTTGATAAAGCATGCTTATATTTATCTTTCTTAAAATTATGATCAAGGTATTGCTCATATATCTCAGAGATTTTCTCTTGATGAAATATTTTTTTTAGCCTTTTTAAAAATTGCTCCTCTGTGAGGCCTAGGTAGTAGGCTTCAAATTCTGACCAAAGCTTATATTCATCTGATGTGGTTCCAATTATCAATTTAATTGGCGAGTCTTTAAAATTTTCTAATGGATCAAGCGGAAGAAAGTTGCCATCTGCTACAGGCGCAAAACCTATCTCAGGAGAAAGCCATTTTCCTTCAGAGATCATTGTATGTTTCATTTTAGTTGCCAATGAAAGAATTTTACTTTCAGAACAATTCTGTAAAGCATTGATTGAAATTCCATTTTGATCAGCTTGTTGAAGAAATAAATCTCCCCAAGAATTGGCTCTATTTTTATCAATGTAAGCATTCATTCCTCCACTTTGGCAGATAGCCTTAGAAAATAAGGTGCCATTAGAATGAATTGAGCTTTGAAGAGATACGCTCCAAGCCCCTGCAGACTCGCCAAATAAAGTAATGTTATCTGGGTCTCCGCCAAAGGCATCAATATTTTTCTTTACCCACTCTATTGCAAGCTTTTGATCCATTAACCCTTCATTTCCAGAAGATGCAATTTTTCCATTGGTAGCCTCATCCAGTTTTAAAAAACCAAATGGGCCCAGTCTATAATTAATAGTTACCAGAACAACATCATGTTGCGGAAGAGAGAATAAATCGTACATACCAGAATTAGCAGAGCCTGTAATATAGGCTCCACCATGAATCCAAATCATAACTGGCATTCTTGCTTTTAAATTCTTTGAAGCAATATTAAGCGTAAGGCAGTCAATAGATTCCTCTGGCAAACTGGGATCATGAAAAAATGATTTTTGATAGATTGTTTGAGGCGCAGTAAAGCCTTTGCTATTTGCCTCAAGACTCATTGGAGAGCTAAGGGGTTCCGGAGGCAACCATTTAGTTTTTAATGTAAGCGGCTTAGCGTAAGGAATACCATAATAAGCATTTAAGTTATTTTTAAAAGTTCCGGTAAATGTACCAGCCGCACATTTAGTCTCTGTTTTATCCATGATGATAGTATAGTTGTATTAGTTAATAAAAATGATAGTAATGCTTGAAGATTCTTAACTATGTATAAAAAATAAATATTTATAATAATAAATCGTAAAATTTATTAAATATTTTAAGAAAAATTTAGTTGAATCAAATGCTGAATAATGGAATCATTAATTTCTAATAAATTATGAGAAAAAACAATGTCGCAAGTTGCACTTAAAGAGAGAACAAATATTGATCTTCATAACGATCTAATTAAAAAAGCTGAGGATTTAATTCCTATATTACAACAACGCTCTAACGAGGCAAATCTTGATAGAAGAGTCCCAAAAGAAACTATTCAAGAAATGAAGGATGCGGGTTTTTTTAAAATTCTTCAGCCTAAACAATATGGTGGTTTTGAACTAGACCCACATACTTTTTCTGAAGTCCAACTCAGAATTGCTCAGGGTTGCATGTCAACTGCTTGGGTTTTAGGGGTAGTTGGCATTCATCCATTTCAACTTGCCTTGTACGATGACAAAGCTCAGCAAGAAGTTTGGGGCGAAAACGATAATACTTTAGTTTCTTCCTCATATGCTCCTATGGGCCAAGTTACTCCTGTTGACGAAGGTTTCAAGGTGTCTGGCCACTGGCAATGGTCAAGTGGCTCAGATCATTGTGACTGGGCATTGCTTGGAGGTCTAATATTTCCACCTGAGGGCGGAGCACCGGAATATCGAACTTTTTTAATACCCAAAGGAGATTATGAAATTAAAGATACTTGGCATTCAATGGGTCTCAAAGCTACCGGCAGTCAGGATATTCATGTAAATGATGTTTTTGTTCCAGAATACAGAACCCATAAGCAATCCGATGGATTCAACCTTACTAATCCGGGTTACGAAGTTAATAAAAATGACTTGTACAAGATTCCTTGGGGTCAGTTATTTGTTAGGGCGGTATCTACTCCTGCAATTGGTGCAACAAAGGCAATGATCCAACTCTTCATTGAAGGTGCAAATAACAAAGCTTCAAGCGACCCATCAAAATTAGCTGGAGACACTCATGCCCAGACCATTGTTGCCGAGGCCTCTGCTCAAATTGATGCTCTTGAAACAGTGCTTTTTAAAAACTATGACGTAATGATAGATCAAGCTGGTAATCAAGGCGGAATCCCTATGATGGAAAGAGTTAAGTTTAGGTATGATGCATCCCTTGTAATTGAAAAATGCTTAGAGGTTGTTGATAATCTTTTTTCTAATGCTGGCGGCGGAGCAGTTTTTGCAGGAAGCGAAATACAAAAAGTATTTTTAGATGTGCATACAGCTAGAGCTCATGTTGCAAATAACCCAGTAAGTTTTTCAAGAAATTACGGAGCTATGCAACTTGGAGTAGAAAATACAGACTTCTTTGTATAAATCCTAAATATGATATCCGCCATCGACAGGGATGCAATGCCCAGTGATGTATCCAGCTTTGCTGGACGCTAAAAAAACTGCAGTGTTGGCAACTTCTTCAGGATTTCCAAACCTTTTCAAAGCAAGAGTATTCATTACAGTCTCATGCCATGCATCATCAAAAAAAGTATTATTTTCTTCTCTTAGACGATGAAAAATTCCTGTTTCTATAATTCCAAGAGCTATAGAATTAGTGCGAACACCATTGCTGCCCTCTTCTTTAGCAATACCCTTTAATACATGCTCAATTGTTGCCTTTGGCGCAACCGACAAAACATCACCTGGAGGATATTTAAATAACCCAGCCGAACTAATAAAGACGATTGACCCTTTAGATTCTCGTAAATATGGCAAGCCAGATTTTATTAAGTTAAAAAACCCATTGATATCTGCATCCATAACACTTTTCCATAAATCAATATCAATGTCGCTGATAAATTTTTGAGGGATGTCAAATCCTGCTGCATTGACTATTGTATTGATGTTCCCATAGTTCTTGGCAATATCGTCCATCGCTGATTGAACAGACTCAGGGTCTTTATTATCTAATTGATAAACCTCAACATTTGAATTAATTTCTGAAGCTACATCAATTGCAGCTTTTTCATTTTTAAAATAAGTAATAGCTACCTTCGCACCTTCATCTGCAAATTGTTTTGCACACAAAGAACCAATGCCGCCACTCCCGCCAACAATTAACACGCATCCATTTTGAAAGTTACTATCTATCATTTAAAAACCTTTTCAATCATTTTAATATCCATTATCGCTTGAGCAAGCTGGGAAGTAAATTCCACTGCATAGACTCCATTAATTGCGCGATGATCATAACTTAATGATAAGGGTAGAAAGCTCCTGGATTCAAATCCATTCTTACCTGTTATGACTTTTTCAAAAGTTTTTGATACTCCCAGTATCCCAACTTCAGGAGGATTAATAATTGGGGTGAAGAACTTTCCGCCAATAGCCCCCAATGAGCTGATGGTAAATGAGGCTCCTTTAAGATCTTTAATTTGTAGCTTTCTGTTTTTTGCAGCTTGAGCCAAATTAGCAATTTCTACAGAGATTTCAGCAATAGATTTATCTTGAGCATTTTTAATGTTTGGAACAATTAAACCCTCAGGAGTATCCACTGCAATACCTAAATTCACATAATTTTTTAAAACTGCATGATCCAGATCTTTGCTTAAAGAGCTATTCAAAAGCGGGAATTCAAGCAAGACCTGACTTGTAACTTTGGCAATAAAAGCTAATGGAGAAATTTTAAGTTTATGTTTTTTATTCAACTGTTTTCGTAATTCCATTAGTAAAGAAAAATCACATTCATCATGTTGAGTAACATGAGGAATATTAATCCAAGAAGTATGCAGGTTTGTTAAAGATGTTTTTTGAGATTTTGAAAGTTTAATTTCCTCTACAGATCCCCACTTCGAGTAATCAATATCAGGTTGAGTAAATTGAAATTTTTGATTTTCTTTTCCAGATAATCTTTGTTGAACAAAAAGATGTAGATCTTCTTTTAATACTCTACCTTTAGGCCCTGATGGGGAAACAAGAGCAAGATCAATACTAAATTCTCTTGCTAATTTTCTTACTGCAGGTCCAGCATAAATTGATGAACCAGAACTTTGATTAACCTGTGACACCTGAACTGAAAAATTTTGATTTAGTTGTTTGCTTTTGTTTTGAGTTACCACTTTCTCTATTTCTTTACCAGGCTCTAATTCACTTGAATCATCTGGCTGAGAATTAAGCTCATCTCCATCAGCTTCAATTTCTAAAAATGGCGTCCCTGAATTAACTGTATCTCCAATTGATACTTTTACTGCTAAAACTTTTCCAGCAACAGGTGAAGGTATTTCCATTGCAGCTTTATCAGATTCAAGAACAATAATTGGATCTTCAGAATTAACACTTTCTCCAATTTTTACACAAATTTCGATAACCTCCACATCTTCGGCTTCGCCAAGATCTGGGATATAAAAGACTTGGTTCTTCATTAAACTTCCCAAGGGTGAGGTTTATTGGAGTCTATATTTAATTTTTTATATAAATCACCAACCTTCTTTTTGTTGAGATCTCCTTTCTTAAATAAAGAATAAATTGCCGCCCTAGCAATATTAGTGGCATCAACTTCAAAGAATTCACGTAATTTTTGCCTAGAATCACTTCGGCCATATCCATCAGTCCCTAAAACATAAAAAGGTGCTTTAATAAAAGCTCGAATTTGCTCAGGGTAAGCTCGCATATAGTCGGTTGCCGCTATAACTGGAATACTTTCATCTGGAAGACATTTTTCTACATAGGTTATTTTCTGCTTTGCAGTTGGGTTAAGTTCATTGAAGCGCTGTTTTTCCATACCATCCTTTCTGAGCATATTAAAACTTGTTGCACTCCACACATCAGATGCTATACCCAAGGATTTTAAGATTTCTTGAGCTTTTATAGATTCATTTAAAATTGATCCTGATCCGATTAAAGATACCTGTGGTTTTTTGTGAGCATATAACTTATAAAGCCCATTAATAATTCCTTCATCAGAGTTCTTTGGTTGCGGTGGTTGGATATAATTTTCATTGGTAACAGTGATGTAGTAATAGTAATTTTCTAAATCTACAAACATTTTCTTTATGCCGTCATTAAAAATAACTGCCAATTCATATGCAAATGCTGGATCATAGCTACGGCAATTTGGAATTGTTGAAGAAAATATATGACTGTGGCCATCTTGATGCTGGAGACCTTCCCCATTTAAGGTAGTTCTTCCTGAAGTTGCACCAATTAAAAATCCTTTTGCCTGAGAATCACCAGCGGCCCAAGCCAAATCATGGATGCGTTGGAAGCCAAACATGGAATAGAACAAATAAATTGGAATCATGGGTATGTTGTAATTTGAATATGCTGTGGCTAGTGCAATCCATGCTGAAAATGCACCTGCCTCATTAATGCCTTCCTCAAGCATAACTCCGTCTTTGGATTCCTTGTACCACATAACTTGATCAGCATCTTCAGGCTTATACTTCTGACCCTCAGAAGAATAAATTCCTATTTGCCTGAAAAGGCCTTCCATTCCAAAAGTTCTAGCCTCATCAGGAACAATTGGAACAACATGTTTTCCAATCTTTTTATTTTTTATAACATCTGTCATCATTCGAACAAATGACATTGTGGAAGAGACTGCTTTTCCATCTGAGCCAGTTAAATACTTTTCAAAAATTGAGCTTGAGGGAACTTCTAGCCTTTGTGTATGTTGACGCCGTCTTGGTATTGGGCCACCTAGCTTCTCTCTATTTTTTAATAAGTATTGAATTTCTGGGGAATCTTTAGCTGGCTTAACATAAGGCAAATTTTTAATATCCTCATCAGCAACAGGAATATCAAATTTATCTCTAAATGATTTAATATTTTCAAGCGTAAGTTTTTTAACTTGATGAGTGGTATTGTCTGCTTCTCGAGATCCAGTTCCATATCCTTTAGTTGTAAGCGCAAGTATTACAGTTGGGGCGCCTTTGGAATTAACAGCTTTATGGTATGCGGCATAAACCTTGTAAGGATCATGGCCACCTCTGTTAAGTTTATAAATGTCTTCATCAGTAAGATCATCTACCATTTCAAGAACATCAGGATCTTGCCCAAAAAATTTTTCTCGAGTGTAAGCGCCGCCTTTTGCTTTAAAATTCTGCAATTCTCCATCTACGACAGCATCCATGAGTTCTTGTAATTTGCTCTCCTTGTCTCTTGCAAAAATTGGATCCCAGAGCCTGCCCCAGACTACTTTAATAACATTCCAACCAGAGCCTCTAAATTCTCTTTCAAGCTCATGAATAATCTTATTATTACCTCTAACCGGACC
>Ga0257121_1001393_pt1 | contig 18243 bp, 18 predicted proteins | sample SI106_100metaG_FD_190180 | JGI IMG/M metagenome (GOLD analysis project Ga0257121, IMG submission 190180) | Marine microbial communities from Saanich Inlet, British Columbia, Canada - SI106_100 | ecosystem: Environmental > Aquatic > Marine > Inlet | place: Canada: British Columbia | collected... | reverse complement strand
GCTGGTGATCAAGGTTTAATGTTTGGATATGCAACAAATGAATCAAAAGAATTAATGCCATTACCAATTTTACTTGCACATAAATTAATTCAAAAATTATCACAAGTTAGAAGAGATAAAACTTTAGAATGGGTTAGACCAGATGGAAAATCTCAAGTTTCAGTTAGATATGAAGATAACAAACCAACAAAGATTGAAACAGTTGTAATTTCAACTCAACATGCACCAGAAATTTCTCAAGAAGAAATTTCAAGAGAAATTATTGATAAAGTAATAAAACCAGTTTTAGGAAATTTGTGGAATGATCAAATTAAAACTCACATCAATCCTACTGGAAAATTTGTAATTGGTGGTCCACATGGAGATGCTGGTTTGACAGGAAGAAAGATCATTGTTGATACATATGGTGGATTTGGAAGACATGGTGGTGGAGCTTTTTCAGGAAAGGATCCATCCAAAGTCGATAGATCTGCATGTTACATGTGTAGATACATAGCAAAAAATCTTGTTGCAGCAGAATTAGCTGATAGATGTGAAGTACAACTAGCATATGCAATTGGCGTGGCAGAACCAGTTTCACTTTATGTAAATACATTTGGAACAAATAAAATTCCAGAAAATCAGATTGAAGATATTGTAAGGAATAATTTTGATATGAAACCATCAGGAATCATATCTCAATTAGATTTGAAGAGACCAATCTATAAAAAAACTGCAGCATATGGTCATTTTGGAAGAAATGAACCTGAATTTTCTTGGGAAAAAACAGACAAAGCTGAAATTTTAAAGCAGTCTGCCGGATTGAAGTAATTCTAAGACTGATTGAAATTCAATTTTAGATAGTTTTGATAATTTTTTGTGATTTCCTTTAAAATTTCCAATTAGAATATTAAGATCATCAATTCCAAAATTTGATTTTGAATTTATTATTGCATCATGATATACGTCTTCAAGATTTATTTTTCTAATTTTAGTTTTAGTTCCTTTAGAAAATAATTTAACATATTTTTCAAAAGTTACATAATCAGGACCAACTAGATCAATGATTTTATTATTAAATTTTAATTGAGATAACGATTCAAAAATAACTTTTACAACATCAGATACACGTATTGGTTGAATTGAATATGTTCCAGAGCCTGGAATTATAATTTCTCCAGATTTAATTTGATTTTTGAGATTTTTTGAAAGTAAATCATCTTTTCCAACAATATATGAAGGTCTAAAAATTGTGAAATCTAAACCAGAATTAATAATTTGTTTTTCTGCATTATATTTTGAAATAAAGTATCCTAATGAAATAGTTGATGAAACTCCTAAACCACTCAAAAAAATAATTTTTTTAATTCTAGCTTTCTTACTTAAATTAACAACATGTTTTGTTAAATCAGTATTTATCATATCAAAATCAGAACTTACAGATTGTTTTCCTATTCCAACAAGATGAATTAATACATCTGAATTTTTAATTTTTTTTAAAATATTTTTTTCTTCATAATGTTCTGAGATAATTTTAATTTCATTTTTAAAATTCTTAAAATCATTCCTAGATATTGAGATTAATTCAATATTTTGTTCTGACAAATATTTTCTAAGATTTTTTGCAATAAAACCACTAGCTCCAGTAACAACAATCTTTAGAGATTTAACCACAAAAGAATCAGGTTTGTTTTAATTTTAAATCTATTTGAATAATTTTCAAAAATATGAAATAAGAGTTAATACCACAAAATGATTACAACTATCGTGGAAGAAAAGACAAAATTAAAGACAGGTTATACTACAGGGAGTTCTGCAACTGCAGCATCAAAAGCTGCATTATTATCAATAATTAATCAAAAAAAAATTGAAAATGTAGATATTTTATTACCAAAAAGATCCTATATTCAAATTCCAATACATTCATGTGAATTTGAATCTGAAAAAGCAAAATGTTCCGTGATTAAAAATGGAGGTGATGATCCAGATGTTACTCATGGGGCAGAAATTATTGTAGAGTTGTCGTTTACTGGAAAAATAAATGAAATTGATATTGATGGGGGTGAAGGAATAGGAATTGTAACCAAACCAGGTTTAGGTTTGGAAATTAACAAACCGGCCATAAATCCGGTGCCTAAAAAAATGATTACTGAAAATTTAAGGGAAGTAGGAAAAGAAATTCTTTTAGAAAAAGGAATTAGAGTGATTATTTCAGTACCTAAAGGAAAAGAGTTAGGACCTAAAACAGATAATCCAAGATTAGGTATTACAAATGGGATTTCAATTTTAGGGACAAGTGGAATTGTAATTCCATTTTCTACAGCAGCTTATGCAGCATCAATTAGACAAAATGTGGATGTTGTAATTGCAATGGGTAATGATACAGTGGTACTTACAACTGGTGGAAGAAGTGAAGATTTTGTAAAAAAAATTGTAGATTTACCAGAACATTGTTTTGTACAAATAGGTGATTTTTCAGGATATGCAATTCAACAGTGTGGTAAAAAAGATATCAAAAGAGCATATGTTGTAGGATTTATTGGAAAACTAGCAAAAATGGCTGCAGGAGTTAAACAAACTCATGTTAAAGGATCTAAAGTAGATATGAGTTTTCTAGCCAAATTAGCTCAAAAATGTAATGCTAATGAAAATGTAATTCAAGATATAAAAAAAGCAAATACGGCAAGACATGTTTCAGAAATTATTCAAGAAAATAAGATTGAAGGATTTTTTGACTTGGTTTGTGGAGAGACGTATAAACATATGAGAAAACATTCTGAAGAAAAAGTTCCAATTGATGTAATATTGTTTGATTTTGATGGAAATATTTTGGCTAGAAAATCAGAACAGTAAGGTATTTTATTAAAGTTAAAAGATTTTGATTATGGAAAAAACTTCAGTTCTTGCTATTACTAAAAATGGAATAAAGATTGGAGAAAATTTAAAAAAAATATTTCCAGATTGGAATGTATTTGCTCCTTCAAAACTAACAACTGATGTAGTAGGTATAACATGGTATTCTGAGCCTACAACAGAGAAAATAGTTGAACTTTTTAAAAATAACAATGCACTAATCTGTATTTTTTCATTAGGGGCAGTAATTAGATTAATTGCTCCATATTTGAAAGATAAAAAAACAGATCCTGCAGTAATTGTAATTGATGATAAAACAAATTTTGTAATTAGTGTTTTATCCGGACATATAGGAGGAGCCAATGAACTTACCGAAGAAATTGCAGAAAAAGTTGGAGCATTACCTGTAATTACTACAGCAGCTGATGTAAACAAAACAATTGCAGTTGATCTTGTAGGAAGGGAATTTAATTGGAAAATAGATGATGATTCCACTGTAACTAAAATCAGTGCACATATGGTAAATGAAGAATCCATAGGTATTTTTCAAGAAGCAGGTAAGAAAAATTGGTATAAAAAATTACCAAAGAATGTTTTAATTTATGAGAGTGTAGATGATTTAAAAAAATCAAATTCTAAAGCACATTTAATAATTTCAGATAAAATAATTGATGATGAAATATCTAAAGACTCAGTAATTTATCGTCCTCCAAGTTTGGTAATTGGAATTGGATTACATTGGGATACATCAAAAGAAACCATAAGAGATGGAATTAAATTTTGTTTAGATAAATTCAAACTTAGTTCAAAATCAATTGCAAAATTAGTATCAATAAAAAAACCAGAAGATGTTCAAGGTTTAATCGATCTTGGTAAAGAAATTGGAATTCCAGTAGAGTATGTAAATAGAGAAGATTTGGCAATGATTTCTGCACCAAATCCTTCTGAAACAGTAAAAGCCTTTGAAGGAACTGCAAGTGTTTCAGAAGCTGCTGCAATCAAGGTGTCTGAAGGAGAATTAATAGTAGAAAAGCAGAAATTCCCTCCAAATTTGACTATAGCTATAGCGAGGATAATGAATTGAAACGAGGATTATTGATTATTGATAGGGGTAGTAGAGAAAAAGAGGCATCTCAGGAATTAGATACCATATGTCAAGAAATCAAGAAAAATAGAGATTATGCCATTACTAATTATTGTTTTTTAGAAGTAGAACCACCATTCATTGAAGCAGGGATTTCAAAATGTCTCAAAGAAGGGATTGATTCCTTGACAGTAATTCCATATTTTTTGTATCCAGGAAAAAAAGTGAAAAATGCAATCTCTGATGTTGAAAAATTGCAAAAAGATACCAAAATTAAATTTTTAATTACAAAACCTATGAGCATGCATAAAACTTTGGTAGAAATTGTTGAAAATAGAATTTCAACCACACTAAAAGAAAATAAAGTTACTCTTGAAAATAAAGATGTAGATGTAATGATTATTGGGCATGGTAGTAAAGATCCCAATGCACAAACATCACTTGATTATATTGTGAATGGGTTAAGTAGTTCTTACAGAAATGTGAGTCGTTGTTGGTTAGAAATTGAACAACCAGATATTTTTGAAGGGGTAAAGAAATGTGAAAAAGATAATCCAAAAGTTCTAGTGATTGTTTTTTATTTCCTTCATGAAGGTGCACATGTAAAAACTGATATTAATATTGATTTGATTCCTGCATTAAAAAATTCTAATTTGAAAAATACATACATTACAAAACATATAGGAACAGATCAAAAAATAATTAATTTGATTATAGAAAGAGCAAAAGAGGTAGAAGATGCAGACTAAGAAAGGTCAATCAATTGAAGATGCAAGTATGCAAATGATTGAAGATGAAATTGGATCACATCAATATAATGAAAAAGAATGGCCAATTGTTAGAAGAATAATCCATTCAACAGCAGATTTTGATTTTGCAGATAAAAATAAATTAATTTTTCAAAAAAATGCAATTTCAAGTGGGATGAATGCATTGAGGAATGGTTGCAGTATTGTAGTTGATGTAAATGGAGTGATTGGTGGATTTAACAAACAAAACCCAAAGGATTTTGGAAATAATATAATTTGTAATATTTCAAAACCAGAAATCATGGATTTGGCAAAAAAAGAAGGAAAAACACGCTCTCAGGTGTCAATGAGGGCAGCAATTTCAGATATTGATGGGGGGGTTGTAGTCATTGGAAATGCTCCTACTGCATTAATTGAAGTGATTAAGATGGTAAAAGAAGGAATTATCAAACCTGCTCTAATTGTTGGAATTCCAGTGGGATTCATTTGTGCTGTAGAATCTAAAGAAGAATTAGCAAAATTGGAAGACACACCATTTATCACAAATTTAGGCAGAAAAGGAGGAAGTTCATCAGCATCTGCAATAATTAATGCGATTTTTAAATTAATTAGAGCAGAATCAACTTCTTGAATACTGAATACAATTTTTTACAAAACTTTGTGCATAATTTGAACTATCAAAATAGAGATGTCCGTATGAAGCTAAAGTGTTGTATTCTATCATCCCATCTTGATGTTTTTTGATTCCCTCACCAATTTCCAAATTATAAGCAAATTTTGAATCAGATGATACTGATTCTAATTGAGAATAATGAAATTCATGACCTTGAAAATTATGTAATTTTTCAGTTATGGAATTTTTTGAAATGATTTTTCCTTTAGTATAATTTAGTCGCATCTTCTTAGTCATTTTGGTTTCAGCATCAAAGATACCAATCATTTTATATTTTTTATTATTAGATATAATGGATTTTGTTAAATACATTAATCCACCACATTCTGCATAAATTGGAAGATTATTTTCTGATAATTTTTTAATAGTTTTTTTCATGATTTGGTTTTTTTCAAGTGAATTACCTAAAACTTCAGGAAATCCACCACCAATGTATAGTCCATCACATTTTGGAATTTTTTTATCTTTTACAGGACTAAAAAATTTTAGAGTTGCACCTTCACGATGTAATGCTTCTAAATTATCTTGATAATAGAAATTAAATGATGTATCAAGTGCTACTGCAATTGTAATTTTTGATTTTTTTGGAACTGATTTTGAGATTTTTGGTAGATCAATTGGATTTTTTAAAATTTCAATTATTTTATTTACATCTATTGATTTTGAAATAATTTTTGCGATTTCCTTAATTTGACTTTTTTGGGTTTTGTTATCTAGTGTTGAAATTAATCCAAGATGTCTTGATTCTAAATTTAATGATGGATTTTTTGGTATTACACCTATTATTGGAATTTTTGTTTTCTCTAATGCAGTTTTACACAAAATTTCATGTTTTTTACTACCTATTTTATTAAGAATTATTCCAACAATGCGAGAATTCCTATGGAATTTTTGAAAACCTAAAGCAGTTGCTGCAATTGAGCGTGAAGTTTTGCTTGCATCTAAAACTAGGAGAACTGGGGATTTTGTTATAGAGGCTACATGATGAGTGCTAGCATGATTTGAATCACCACCAAATCCATCATAATATCCCATTACACCCTCAATAATTGAGATATCAGATTTTGAATTTGAAATAAAACTATTCAAAAGTTGATTTTTTCCCATCAACCAGACATCCAAATTGTAGGCATCATGATTTGAAATACTGGAAAGATAACTTGGATCAATATAGTCAGGGCCTACCTTAAATGGTTGAACTGAATAACCTTGTTTTTGTAAAGCATAAATTATTCCACATGTAATTGATGTCTTTCCAACACCACTTGTTGTACCTGCTAAAACAATTCTAGGAATTTTCAATTTGAATGACTAGGAATATTTTTTATTTAAACTGATATCTTTTGAAATGCCCAATGTTTTTAGCAAGATTATTTGAACAATATTCATGGAAAAAGATGGATTAGTTATTGTTTATACTGGAAAAGGGAAAGGGAAAACAACTGCAGCATTAGGGATTGCTTTACGAGCTACTGGTTATGGAAAAAAGAGTTGTATGATTCAATTCATCAAAGGTTCATGGCATTATGGTGAAATGGATTCATCAAAAAGATTAGAACCAGAATTTGAAATGATTGCAGTAGGTAAAGGATTTGTAGGAATAATTGATGATAAAACTCCAAAAGAAGTGCACAAAAAAATTGCTAGAGAAGCTATCAAGATTAGTAATGAAAAAATTCAATCAGGAAATTATGATATTGTCATATTAGATGAGATAAATTATGCTGTAAATCTTGAATTAATTTCAGTAAATGATGTTTTGAATATAATCAAATCAAAACCTGCAAAAGTAGATCTTGTACTTACAGGAAATTATGCTAAAGATGAGATAATGGATGTATCTGATTTAGTTACAGAAATGAGAGAAATAAAACATCCATTTCAACAAGGTATCAAAGCAAAGAAAGGAATAGATTTCTAACCAGCAAACATTAATTTACACAATGAAGAGTTTTAGAAGAAATGTCTACTGAAATTCAAGAAATGCCTGAACAAGGAGAAATTGTTCTTGCCACAGTAACCAAAGTAATGGATCATGGTGCATATGTAACATTAGACGAATATGACGAAATTCAAGGGTTTTTACATATTTCAGAGATTGCTCCAGGTTGGATTAGATCAGTAAGTAGATTTGTAAAAGATGGGGAGAAAAAAGTTCTACTAGTAAAAAAAGTAAATGCCAAAAGAGGTGATATTGATCTTTCACTAAAACAAGTTACAAAAGATCAGAAAAAACAGAAACTAAAAGAGGTTAAGAAATATGAAAAAGGAAAAACGTTATTACAAAATGTTCAAGATAAAACAAAATTATCAGATGAAGAAATTGAAAAATTAGAAGATGTAATTTACTCAAAATTTGATTCAGTTTATGATGCATTTATTGAAATTGGAAGAAATGGTATTGAATCAGTAAAAGATCTTAAACTTGCAAAAAAAACTGCAACAGTAATTGAGGAGATTTGCTCAAAAATTAAACTGCCATCAGTTGAAATTAGAGGAATTATGGAGATAACAAATTCTAAATCAGATGGAATAGAAATTATTAAGAAAGCATTACTAGATGTTTTAAAAAAAGACTCTAAAATGGATATTACATATTTGGGGGCACCAAAATATAGAATATCAATTACATCAGAGGATTTTAAATCAGCTGAAAAAACATTAAAACCAATAATTACTGAAATCCAAACCAACATAGAAAAGAAAAAAGGTTCTTTCAAATTTACTAGAGAAGAATCAAAGAAAACACGGGATAATTAAAATGCGATTTCAATTAAGAAAATGTATCAAATGTTTTGAATATTCACTTAAAGAAAAATGTTCACTATGTCATGAAGATACAATTTCTGCACATCCAGCTAAATTTTCACCTGATGATAAATACATGAGATATAGATTAGCTGAGAGATATAATTAAAAATTAAGATAAAGGAACATAATCTTTGTTTATTTCATAAACAAAAACTCCAATTAGTGTTCCACCTTTTTCAACATCAAAACTTGAAGAGCTATATACTAATCGTAATGGATCATCACCATCTATTGGAAATTTTACATCTTTTACATAAATTGGAGAAAATCCTGGTTGATATACACTAGATTGTTGATTTGTTTGAAGATTAACATATGCCATAGGAGTAAATGGTATCATTTTTCCCAATAAAGTTTCATTCCAAAAATAATCAGTGCCACTAACTCCATCTGAATGTAGATACTTTGGTATTGGTTCACCAGCAATTTTCATAAACCAATATTTTTTTGATTCATCCCCACCACCATGTAAAAGATACAGTGCTTGACCTTCATTATCAACAGTTAATCTTTGACCTGCAACAAAAATCATAAAATAGTCTGATTCCATATCTCGTAAAATTTCCCATCCATTATCAGGAGTACTTAGAAAAACAGTTGCTATTCTTTTAATTATATGATCAATTAAAGTGGAATTATCAGCAAGAGAAGCACGCTCAGCTTTTGTTTGAATCCAATAACCATAATCCCACCACGCTCCAATTACTGCATCTTCTGGAGTATTATTTTTTATCCACTCCAAAGTATCACGCCAATCAGAAGTACTTATTGAATATGTAGTTCCACCATTCATTATTGTAGGAGGATTATCAGTAATTGTAAAGACGTTTGCAGAAATAGGGAAAATTAGAGGGACGGTTAGTAAAATTATCAAACCAATTACAAAGGGGATTTTTAGAAAAGAGTTTTTGAATTTTCCAGTTTCTATTTTCATAGAAAAAAATTCTTTTATCAATATGGATAATCCTAAAGATGAAAAAATGATTATGGCGATAGATGCAAAAACTTCTAATCTTACAAATGCAGAACTAACATAAACTCCCAATAATCCAATAATTAATGAAAAAGAAATCATATCATTTTTAATTAAATTGGAATTTCTTAGAATCAACCAAATTCCTATTCCAGCAAAGAGCATCAATACTGAATGAAACAAAAAAGATTGTGATAATGTGGTTGTTGCGTGTTCAGAAACTGAATCTACAAGCGGATCTGTAGTTGTCAAAAATGGATTTACTGCATTAAGATACCTATGAGAAGGTAATGATAAAAGTTGTAAATCATCATTTAGTATAATAACACTTGAACCAATTATTAGAATTGTTGCAAGAAAAAATAATCCATTTCTGTTTTTAGAATCTTTACTACTTTTTTGTTGAAGAATGATACAAGAAACTAGAAAAAATGTTGGTACAATTAATGATAATCCACCCAATCCTGTGATAAAATTTGTTCCTAATCTTTCAAATGCCAAAGATGTAATTAAAGTGGAAATTGTAAAAAGTGGAATTGCCCATACCAGAAATTTATGATCTGCTCGTAAGAAAGGTAAAGTTAGTAAAAAAATGCCTATTGGTATAATAAAAAATTGGTCACCTCCCCATGCGGACAAACCAAATATAATAAAAATCCCAGCAGCAATTAATTTTGGAATAGCAATTTTATTATTTTTTGATTTTATTCCACTTAAAAAAAGATAAACTGCTAAAATACTAAAAAACAATCCAAGTGGTTCTGATTTAAACCAACCAATTTGACCACGGATAATAATAGGTAAAGAAACTGAAAAAAGTAATGCTGCAAATAATCCAGCAGTAGTTCCACCAATTACTCTAACCAATGCAAAAACAACTATGGCAGTTAAAGAACCAATAATTGCTGGGAATAATATTGTAAAATCATAAAGATTTCCACCAGCTCCAAAAATTCCATATGTTGTTGCTGCAGTAATATGTAACATTACTTGAGAAAATTGAGAAACATTTTTTCCAATTGGATACCAACTTAGTTCATCATTCCATTGAAAATATGCATCAATTCCATTATCTACAATGTATTGAGTTGCCCGATAATTGAAAAAAGGATCAAATTCATTTAATTCCCAACCAAAATCTGCAGGTTGGGATCTTATCATAAAAGAAGTTAAAAAAGATATTGAAAGAATACAGATTATCAAAAGATGGTTTAATTTAAAATTAAAATTTCCGATTGAAAATAATCTAGAATTTGAATTCAATATTTTCCATCAATAATCTGTGTTTATTACTCTTTTTGAAAAATGATTTTTGGTATTGATTAAAGTGTCATTATGGGGCAAATTTCCCTTCAAGTTTCACTTCAGTAATAATATGTTCTTTCATTGATTCTTCCACTTCATTTTTTGTAGAACCTTGTTTTAGATTTAAGATAGTATCTAATGCATAAAGTTTGAAAATGTAAGTATGTTCTTTATCAGGAGGAGCTGGTCCACCATAACCAATTTCATCAAAATCAGTTTTACCTTCAATAGAATTTTCAGGAATAGAATTTTCAATGATTTCTTTTGTATTTGGAGAAATGTTCCACAAAACCCAATGTACCCAAACTTTTCCAACTGCACCCATTGCATCAGGATCATCCATAATCAAAGCTAAAGATTTTGTTCCTTCCGGAATTTCAGAAATTTGTAATGGTGTGCTAAGATTTTTGTTTTTATATCCATATTTTTGGGGTATGGTTCCACCGTTTTCAAATGCAGAACTTGTTAAAATCATGTTATATTTCAATAAAAAAAGTCTCAAAGTTAAATTTTTCTAAGATTCTAAGATGATTTTATCTTGTGAAAAAGAAAGAATAGAGCTACCAGCTTGTTTGATCTGTTTTTTTAATGCTTTATCCATTGTTCCCACAATAGATCTGTTATTTTTTACATAATCTAGTAATTCTTTATCTGCAAAATTTCCATTGATAGGGATTATTTTTAGTTTTTTTATAAAATTCATTGTTGTTTCTATTTTTTGTTTTTTTTCTGGATTATCTTGTAATTTAATTAATTCATTTTTGACAACTTCAGGAACAACAAATGAAATTGAGCCTATTTCTGTATCTAAATTATTGATATTTTTAATTCGTCTAGTTGCTAAATGAATTAAAAAACTAGTATCGCATATTACTTCAACCAACTATTCCTGCACCAATTAATCGCCATCTTTCATCTATTCTTCTACTAATTGCCACATTTCCATTTTCAAATATACATGCAGGTCTTCTAAGTTCAATCTCAACTGTTTTAGATTTTATTTTAGTAACTTTTCCTAATACAGGGGCAGTTCCAATGTTTAATCGAAGTAGTTCTCCGGATTTTATTGGTTGAACTTTGATATCCTCAGTAATTCCTACTGCAGAATCAAACAAGCTTGTTTCTAATTTTATAAGAGTAGAATTTTCAGGTAATGTGCCAGGTTTTCCAATTACTGAACCAATAAAAGAATCACTTCTAGTCATAGATGGATCTAATTTTGTACCAATAGCTACCAAACCTCCAGGTTTTACAGATTCAACAATCCCTGCAGCAGTTCCTAACGATGTAATTTCAGTCAATAGAGGTTCATATGATTTCTTTTTCTCATTTACAATTCCTGGCTTTATCTCTATTTCATCTCCAACATTAAAGAGTCCTTGAGTTAAACTTCCACCAATTACACCACCTTTGATATTTTTTAATTTTATACCTGGTTTGTTTACATCAAAAGAACGTAAAACATGCATTACAGTATCTTTTTTCTCATCTCGTTCTGGTGTTTTGATTGTGGATTCTATTGAACCAATTAATGCATCAACATTCAAACCAGATTGAGCAGAAATTGGAATAATAGGTGCTTTTGCAGCATGTGTTCCTTTAACAAATTTAGTAATGTCTTGATAATTTGTTAATGCTTCTTTATATGAAATTAAATCAACCTTATTTTGAACTACAACTATTTGTTGAATGCCAAGAGTTTGAAGAGCTAAAAGGTGTTCTTTTGTTTGGGGTTTTGGAACTTTTTCATTTGCTGCAACTAGTAATAATGCTCCATCCATTAATGCTGAACCTGAAAGCATGTTTGCCATCAAACTTTCGTGTCCTGGGCTATCTACAAAACTAACAACTCTAGATAATTCACTTTCTTTTCCACAGTTGTTACATTTTGGAGTTGTAGAAAATCCTAAAGGTTCTTCACAGCTTTTACACTTGTAAAATGCAGCATCAGAATATCCAACACGAATTGTGATTCCTCGTTTTAGTTCTTGACTATGTACACTAGTCCATGAACCAGTTAATGCTTGAATAAGAGTTGTTTTTCCATGATCTACATGTCCTGAAGTTCCAATGTTAACACATGGCTGATAACCATATTTTTTGATGTACCAATCGGGAAGTGTATCTCTCCAATGCATGAGTCAAAATGTAGAATCGGTATATGTTAAGTTATTCTTTTTTATCTTTGGTTTTTTCATCTGTTGATTCTGCTGCATCTTCTGCAGGTGCTTCAACAGGTAATTCTCCATCAAATTTACAATTTACTTGATAGATTTCTTCTGAAATTGTATTACCACGCATTAATTTTCTAACTCTTTGTCCAGTTTCTGCTGCTTGCAAACCAACACCTTTAGAAAGTAAAACACGTTTTCTTGCTGCACCATGAATATCATCTCTCATTGGGATTCCAGACTTGTCACTGCCACCAGTGAGTTTTAGTTTTCCAGATAATCCTACAATTGTAGCATCAGTTTCATTTCCTAATTGCAATCCCAATAATGGATTTGCATCACTATCTTTGAGTTCTTTGGAAATAGATTTTCCCTTAATATCTGAGATTGTAAGTTTGAAGTTAGTCAAGTATTCCGAAAAAAAGTTGAACGACTAATTAACCTTTGGACATTATTTTTAAATCAAGACTCAGAAAGTAAGTCATGGAAGAAGACATCAAGTGTCCAAAGTGTGATAGTAAAATGGTAAATATGCAAGCATGTCATTTGTTTTGTCCAAATTGTGGTTCTCATTTAGATTGTTCAGATAAAGGAAGTTATTGGTAATTACATTCCAGGTCTATCTGGAATATAATCAGATACCATATTGATTGCTTGATCTTTCATAATTTCAAGATAAGTATCATAATCTGCCTCAAAATTACAATGTGGGCATTTTACACTAGTAATATCATCATCTAATATTGCAACTCTTTCACATTCTGGGCATTTTGCATCCATGATATAATAATTCAATTAAGATATTTAATCATAATTAATGAATACCACCTAAGCGGAGTTAGTTTAGTCTGGTATGACGTCAGCTTCCCAAGCTGAAGGTCGCGGGTTCAAATCCCGCATTCCGCATTATAATTCTCTAATTGCTTGCTCAATAATTCCTCTATCTTTAGCTTGAGGAAAATATTTCAAATAACTTTTTAGATCATCTTTTGCATCTGAATTTTTATTTTGTTTTTCTCTGAGAAATGCACGATTTTTGTAAATTTTGGCAGAACGTTTTGGATCAATTGTAATAGCTTTTGTGTAATAATTTTCTGCCTTTTCAAATTGATTTGATTTTAGATAGAAATTTCCTAGTCCATTATATGTCAAATAAGATCTGTTGTGAATTTCCAAACATTTTTCATAATACTTTACACATTCAATTGAATTTTGCTCATTCATCAAAGAGCCAATTAGGTGTAAAGCAGTTGAATTACTTGGTTGTAATTCTATTGCTTGCTTTAATGATTCAAGTGATTCAGAATAATTTTTCAAAATACTTGATCTTTCTGAATCAAAACATAATCTATTTGATTTGTTACTAGCCTCATTTTCAAGGGATATAGAAGATAAAACATCATTTGGTGCAAGTACAATTAGTAAATTTCCTTCCTCAGACCATTCATTTTCAAAAATATCTTGAGGTATTGCACCTTCTTGTTGTTCACCTTTTTGATTACCTTTCTGAATGTAATGAAGAATTGTTTTTTCTTCATCACTATAACCAGTAATTACAGATGCATGTTGTGTAATTTCAGGAATTCCTGGTAAAATTACAATTGGCGGAATACCAGCATCAATAATTTTTTTTAATTCAGATAATGATGAATGAATTATTTTGCATGTTAATCCATGTCTTTCAGCAGATTCTATTCCTTCAATTAGAATACTACCATCAAAACCTGAATATTTTTTTGCAGTTTCTATGGCTTCAGCCAAAGGTAATTCAATATTCCAATATTTTGAGACTACATTAATTGGTAATGGGAGACAGATGTTTTCCTCATCAATAATAGGTAAAATTAATTCATGAGTGTCTTGTTCCATGACTGAGAAAAAATTTGAGAGTAATTAAAATCAATCAGAGTAAGCAAAATTTTTCAATTAATTCATGACCATCTTTGCTCATTTCAGGATGAAACTGAGTTCCAAAAATCAATTTTTTTTCATATTGAATAATTTCATATTTACAATTCTCAGATTCTGCAAGTGGAATTAATACGCCTGGTAATGTAGATATCTCATATCCGTGACTCTCAAAGACATTCAAAGTGTCACTTGAAATTAAATTATCATTTAAAATTTTGATTGTTTCATTACCTTTTTGAAGTGATTGGGATTTTTTTATTGTCCCACCCAAAGTTAGAGCTAAAATTTCTGCACCATAACAAATACCAAGTAATTTCATATTATTTTCAATTGATAAAGTAATTATTTTTGAATTAATTTGATTTATTTTTTTTTCATTTTTTCTTCTTCCTGATAAAATTATAGAATTATAATTCTTAAGAGAGTCTAAATCAAAATGTTGAGGAGTATGTGTTTCAAATGAAATATTTTTTTCATTTAGATAATCAGTTAAATTTTTTGTGTAAATTGAACCATTATCAACAACAAGAAGCAATTAGTTGCCTACCTCAATTGATACATAATGTATCTCAGGAATTCCATCTTTAACTAATATAGTTCCCACATTAAGATTATTTTCTTCTTGCCACATGAATACTCTATCACTTCGTGGTTTTACGAAATCATCAATGAATTTAGATAGGAATTCTTCAGTTTCTACCTGATCACTTTCAGTAAAGAAGAACATTTCTCCTTCATTAAATGACAATGGAATTTGAATTGTTGTTGGTTCAGCAATTGATATTCCATTTTTTTCAAATACTAATTTTATGATATCAATTCTATCATTTTTTACTAGTTCAACATAATCATCATCAGCTACTGTAACAGATGATGCAACACCTGAAACTTTCTTCAAATATGCTTCAAATGCTTCTTCTTGAGTTTCACCCAATCCAACAAAGTATTCTCCATTAAATGCAGCACCTACTGCAGCAATTGTACCTAGTTGAGCAACTACTCCTCCAGCACCAGCAGTGTATACTGGAATAAAGTAAACATCATGATCACCTACACGATACAAAATATTATCACCAATTCTTGGATTTCTCAATAATGTCTTTAGTTGAGCAAATTCAGGATCTCTATCTAATGCTTCTCTAACTGCAGTTGGACCAATTAATTTTGTTGTAGAATTTAATGGAACTTCATAGAATTGTAAATCTCCTAGATTTGCAAGATCATTTTCAACGATCATATATCCTGCAAGATTTCTTCCCTGAGAACCTCTTAACTCTAATGACAATAATCCTATAAACTCAGTTTCTGAAAATCCTGGTGGTTTTGCTTCAACATAATAGGTATCAAGACCACGAGGAATTTCATAAAATTCATTGGCCTGAATAAATGTCTCAACATTAGTTACATGGTAAATATTGTACATTTCTGTTTTCCAATTAAATAATTCTGCTGGATATCGGATTTGTTCTTCTAACCATGCAGGAATTGGTTTGAATTGATCAGAGTATTGACTAGCAAACATTTCTGAAAAGAAATCATCTCCAGTTTTTAGTAATTGAATATCACCATTGTATGAATCTACAAGCGCATAACCAACCAAACGCAAATATGGATTTCCAACAGACCATGGTACATCGTGTGTATCAAATCCAATAATTAATGGAATTAACCAATAGGAATTTGTTCCATCAGTTACAGGAAGTGAATCTAATTCTTGTCCAAACAAATTATAGAGAAAATAGGGATACAGAATTTCCATTCTATCATTGACATCTTTGTATCTCATAATGTGAACTGGTTCAGAAGGAAATGAAAGTACAAAGTTTGGCTCAAAGATCCAACTTAGTGGTGGTGATACATCCAATCCACCTAAACCTGAATAAGATACTCCTCCGAGTTCTGCACTATCAGATCCTCGAGAATTAGGATAACCAGACCAAGTTTGTTCAAATAATCCACCTTCACCATAGTAAATTTCTCTTTGTTTGAAAAATTTACCACTGTCAACAATTTGCCCATCAGTTGCCTCTAAAGTAAGGAATCCATTTGGAACGTGAGTATAAACAAGATGTTCGTTATACCATCTATTATCAAGACTAACTGATGATGGTAAAATTGGTTTCATTGAGGCTGTCCAATACAAAGTATTGTTAAAACGAAGAATATCGTTATCTTCAAAGTCTACATAAGGAATTAAACCAATTTCAGGTTTTAGCTTGGCAAAAGCTGCTTCCCAATCCCAAACTCGAATTACATCAAGAACATCACTATTTTGCTTTACATAATTATTGATATTATTTGAAGAAACTGAAGTTAGTTGTGGATCATGAATATTTTCTTGTACAGTATTTAATTCACCAAGATATCTGTTTACTCCAACTTGTTGAGCAGTGTATGGACCTAAATATTCAATCTTTTTTGCATCTGCAATACTATTATTCACAGAAACTACACCTGCAACAATTATTGCAATTGTAATGATTGTTAGAATTCTAATATACACATCTCGTTTAAACATGTGAGTTAGAACACGTGCTCTGATTCTATCAAATACTGAAAATGCGATTAATGCAAAACCAATAATTAGTGTACCTCCAATTACATATCTTGTATTATAATCAATTTGATCAGTAAAGAAAAGATTAATGCCAATCCAGATAATTCCTATTCCAAAAATTCCCTCTATAGTTGAGACATAATTGAGATATCTTGGTTTTCCTTCATTAGAGTCCTGAATAAATGATGTAGCTACGTTAATAATTCTGTGAACTCCAACATACAAAACTAAACGTAATCCAATTGCTGCAAGAATTGGAGGAATTAAAATAACTAATGCAGGAATCATTGGTACAACATTTTCTACTGCAAAATTAGGATCAGTGTCAGGAGTTACAAAAGGTAACGAAAATAATTTTGGTAAATTTTCAATTCCAAAAGTATTTCCATCAATAAATGATATTGCTGCAAATCCAAACATGATGTTTGCAAAGAATGCTCCAAAAAGGAGAACTTTGGTAATCTGCCAAATAACAAATTGTGGTAAAGTTAGTTTGTAGTTTTTAAAACTTGAAAAATTTGATGCAAGTGGTTGTTGTCCCCCTTGTCCAAGAAATTTAATTCCAGTGCTAATTGCATACCAGAAAATAGAAGATCTTCCAGCAATATTTACACGCACAAGTGCAATTACTGATAAAATTATTGTAGATACTAATGTGTAAAAGAGAGGTTTTGTGAATTCGTCTCCAAATTCAGTAAAATTCATCGATAAACTTACTGCCTGATTGCCTACGGTAGCAAAAATTATGACGCCAATAATGGCAACTATGCCTAATCTGATGAATTTTCCAGCATCAGGAGGCGGAGCTTGCTTATCAGTAGAGGCACTATACAAAATCAACCTTGCTTGAGATTTGGTAAATTAATGTCTTACCGGTAAAATTAAGCTAATGTGGCTAATTTTTTGCAAATCATGTATGCTGCTGCAAATGTAGGTATTGTTACTTTTTCATTGAGATATGGTCCAAATTTTTTGTTTTTTAATTTAAATTCGATTGGACAATTTGCAATTACTTCAATTGAATTATCATTAAGAAATGATGCTTCAACATATGGATCAAATTTTGTTAAATCTTTACAATAAAGTTTTGTTAATCCACTTTTACTGTTAATGGAACCAGGTAATCTAAAAATTCTATGAATATCCATAGTAACATTAGGATCAATTTTTGCCCCAA
>Ga0257121_1001390_pt1 | contig 18255 bp, 11 predicted proteins | sample SI106_100metaG_FD_190180 | JGI IMG/M metagenome (GOLD analysis project Ga0257121, IMG submission 190180) | Marine microbial communities from Saanich Inlet, British Columbia, Canada - SI106_100 | ecosystem: Environmental > Aquatic > Marine > Inlet | place: Canada: British Columbia | collected... | reverse complement strand
ACATATCACAACTTCCGTGGTAAGGCATAAGAGAGAGATAAACCATGAGCAACACTAAGATAACAAGTGCGGTAATCAAAGACGCCAACATACTGACTGCGGCTATAGCGGATGCGGCTGTAACAAGTGCAAAGTTATCAAACGCACTGTCTACGAAGATCGACGGCATTGAAGCCTCCGCAGATGTTACCGATGCTACAAACGTCACAGCGGCAGGGGCTTTGATGGATAGCGAGGTTACTAACCTTGCTGAAGTTAAAGCGTTTGCTTCTTCTGACTATGCTACAGCGGCACAGGGTACAACTGCTGATGCCGCACTTCCTAAGTCTGGTGGAGCAATGACAGGCGCTATCACTACCAACTCTACGATTGACGGAAGAGATGTAGCTACTGACGGTACTAAACTTGACGGTATAGAGGCTAGTGCTACCGCAGATCAAACTGGCGCTCAGATTAAGACTGCTTATGAAGCAGAGACTAATGCTTTTACTGATGCCCAATTTACTAAGTTAGGTGGCATTGAAGCCTCCGCAGATGTAACTGATGCTACAAACGTCACAGCGGCAGGGGCTTTGATGGATAGCGAGTTGACTTCCATTGCGTCTGTCAAGGCTTTGAATCAGGGTGTTGCTACTACTGATAGTCCTACGTTTGTAGGATTGAATGCCTCTGGCGACCTAACACTAGACGTTGCAGGAGACATCATCCTTGATGCTGATGGTGCAGATGTAATACTTAAAGATGGCGGCACTGGCTTTCTTGAAATTGACAAGGATGGCGATAACGCAAGGCTTAAAAATCCCATAGCAGATGGTGATATAAAAATACAAGGTATTGACGGTGCTTCAACCATCACAGCCCTATCCCTTGATATGAGCCTCGCAGGGTATGCGACGTTTAACGATGGAGTAAAAGCTGACGGAGTAGAATTAACAAACGCAGGTGGAGCCGCAGGGGGTACTACCCCTAAACTTTATTCAGCAAGTAGTGGAACACTGGGAATTTCTGCAAATGGTGCAGAACGTATAGTAATAGACGGCCCAAACGGTAGGACTAAAATCGTTCATGATTTATGGTGTAACGCTAATGTCGGTATCGGCACCGCATCGCCTCAAGCACTAATTGATCTAACAGTCCCTCAAGCAAAAACCGTGACGAGTGGTGCAACCTTTGCCCAATTAGGCAAAACCAATGAATCAAGTGGCTATGCATCCCTCCAATGTGAAGTCAAAGGTGGCTCATCAGCGGCTGACAGGAAATGGTTATTCCAGACTATTGAGCAAGGTGTTGCGAATGCAGGGAGTATTGTTCTACAGCCTGATGGCGGTAATGTGGGTATTGGAACCACCACATCAAGCAAGGTTGAGATAAATCACGGAAAACAGACTGGAGCATTAGGTTTAGGGACAGCAACGATGCTTAGATTGGGTCAAGCCACAGGCGCACCCGCAGTCGGTAACATATGCCAGATGTCAATGGGCTATGGCAATGTCTATGCCAACATCGCAATAGCCGCTATTAGAACCAGTGCGGCCGCTTACAATACTGACGATTTAGTGTTTGCTACTAAGTCAGGAACTACAGATTCTGCTCCTACAGAGCGACTCAGGCTCGACTCATCAGGCGCTCTTATTCTAAATAACTCTGGTGGTGATGCACAGATGTACTTTGGCGGTACATCAGGGACTAGCAGAATGTATCTTGCTCGTTCAGGGTCAGATTCGCTTTTGTTTAATATAAGTAACGGTAATTTAAGATTTGGCACTAACGGCGTAGAACGCCTCCGCATAGCCCCTAATGCTAGACAAACTCTTAATGGAAGTGCTACAGCAACTGGACATGGAAATTTTGTTGGAGAAGTTGGATCAAGTTATAAAGCCATTATGTTTGAACATACTGTTGGTGGTGGCGAAGTAGGTTCAATAGTTACTACTTCAAGTTCAACATCATATGGCGTTGGATCAGACTACCGCCTCAAAGAAAACGTAGTGCCAATGACAGGTTCTATAGATAGAGTTAAGGCTCTAAAACCTAGCCGCTTCAACTTCATTGTCGATGCAGATAAAACTGTTGATGGCTTCCTTGCTCACGAAGCACAAGAAGTTGTACCTGAGTGCGCTACAGGCACTAAAGACGCAATGAAAGACGAAGAGTATGAAGTCACTGCGGCGGTAGAAGAAGTTAGAGATGAAGATGACAACATCACTACAGAAGCTGTAGAAGCTGTTATGGGTACACGAAGCGTTCCTGATTACCAAGGCATAGACCAAGCCAAACTTGTCCCATTGCTTACTGCGGCTTTACAAGAAGCTATCACTCAAATTGAATCACTAACAGACCGCATAGCGGCACTAGAGGAATAAATTATGGACTTAATACTAAAGAGTCTTAAATCTAAGACAGTGCAGTTCAGTATAGCTTTGGCTGTCGCTAGTATTGTCAACGCTAATTTGAGCCTGTTGCCGTTATCCCAAGTCGGCCAAGCGTTTGTAGGCTGTCTCGTTGCAGTATGTATTGTAGTACTCAGAGCAGTAACAACCATGCCACTTTCGGCAAAATAAACCGGCAATTAAAAATTTGATACATGGAGGCTTGGCGCAACGGGTGGTTGTGAATGAGTTTAATTGGAAACATTATAGGCAGTCTAGGCGGAAAAGTAGTTGACGCTGTCTCCGCCCGTGGCGAAAGAAAACATACTGAAAAAGTTCGTACTCTCGAACTTGAACACGCTAAACACCAAACAAGACTAGATGCTGTATCTCGCGGTCAAGAGATGGACAACAATTGGGAGCTTGAGCAGATTAAAAACTCAGGCTGGAAAGACGAATTTGTCCTAATTTTGCTTTCGATACCTATGGTTCTGAGCTTTATTCCTTCAACTGTAGGCTATGTTGAGGATGGGTTTGCGGCTCTATCAATGACCCCCGATTGGTATCAATGGTTAATTTTGTCGGTGTTTGCCGCAATTTATGGAATACGGGTCTGGAGAAGAAAATGACAGGATTTAAGCTACAGACATTTAGCGGTCAAGCACCTAAGGTTTACGCCCGACTATTGCCGGAGGATATGGCTCAAGTAGCGGTTAACTGTAGGCTTGACTCAGGGCGGCTGGAGCCTTGGAAAGCGAACCTTAGCGCATCCATTACCCCTGTTGCTTCTTACTCAATTTCTGCCGCCACCAAAACCTTATTTAAGTATAGTGGTTCTGTATGGGTTGGCAGTAACGAAGATCTTGATATTGTCCGATCCCCGATTGCTGAAGATCCGCATGAGAGAATCTACCTCACAGGTACCGGCGGATCTAGCGGATTCCCCCGAATGACAACGGCAAGCATAGTTGGCAACGGGACATATTATCGTCTGGGCTTACCTAAGCCCGTGGACATCACGACAGTTACACTCGCGCCAACTACGTCAGCTAACGTGGATACTGAAGTTCCGCAAAGCAGGGCATACATATTTACTTATGTGTCATATTACGGAGAGGAAGGTGTCAACTGTGACGCTGAAGTTTCTCAGGTGGTTGATGTTCATACTGATCAAACCGTCACTATAGACTTTCCACCAAATCCTTCTGGCGCATATAACATCCTATCTAAAAGGCTTTATCGTACAGACGCAAACGGAACCTTTAGGTTTGTTCAAACAATTCCTATAGCGACAGACACGTTTGCAGATACGGTTGCAGACATAAATTTAGGAGAGGAGATCCCAACCTCAACTTTTAACGCTCCCGCAGATGAGGTTTCGGCTGACCATAAAGACGGCCCATTACTTGGCTTAGTCTCAATGCCAAACGGTATATTGGCGGGATTCTCAGGTCAGACTGTATCGTTTAGCGAGTCATTTCAGCCTCACGCTTTTCCTGACGGGTATAAGCTCACAGTTAAATCTGATGTAGTTGCCCTAGCTCCACTTAATACTGGCTTGTTAGTTTTGACGAAAGAGAAGCCAGCAATCATTCAGGGTTTAGATCCTTCAAGCATGAGCATGATGGAGGTCGATTCATCCTTATCCTGCGTGAGTAAACGTAGTGTTGTGGATATGGGCGAATATGTCATGTACGCAAGTCCGGATGGCTTGGTTATGGCGACGGATAGTGGCCTGAACCTTATTACAGAGCAGGGGATAAGTCGCGAGCAATGGCAAGCATTGGTTCCTTCAACCATCGTCGGTTTTCACTGGGAAGGTCATTACATTGGCTTTTACTCTACGGGCTCTGAAAATAAGGGGTTTATCCTTGATCCTCGCGGTGGAAAAAATTCCTACGTTACTCTAGATTTTCATGCCACTGCCGGCTTTAGTGATCTGGAAAATGATGAGCTTTACCTTGTTATTAACGGATCTGTTGTTAAGTTTGGTGTTGGATCATCTTCCCTTAATTTTATTTGGCGCGGGAAAAAATTCTATTCCCCCCGACCAATCAACCCTGCTGTTGCAAAGGTAGAGTGTGATGCTTATTCCCCTAACCCTGTATTCAAACTATATGCCGATGGTGTACTAAAGCACACCCAAACCGTTACAAGTAATAGTGTTTTTAGATTACCTTCAGGGTATAAGGCTAATGAGTTTGAGTTCGAGCTTACTGGTTCCGTACCCGTTAACGAAGTTTGCTTATATGAGAGTGCGGAGGAAATAGGTGCCTAAAAGATCGTCTGGAAACATGTTCGTCCCTCCAAAGTGGGCTGGTCAAGATAAGCGCTTCGCGGAAAGCATGAAGGAGAACTTAGACGTTCTTACGGGTAACCGTGGAGATCCGCTTGACGCCGCTATAACGGCAAGAGACTTAATTGAGTCTGGAATTGCAACACTCTCGTCTGGCTCTAACTTCTATTCGGGAGCTAGCACAGACATTATTAGAAACACGGTAGTAGTGCCTGACCTTAGTGTTCCTCCTGCTCCAACAAGCCTTGCGGCGAATGGGGCTTTCCAGAACATTTTGCTTACTTGGAATATGGAGCTATACACGGGCCATTCTCACTTCGAGATATTTAGGCATACATCAGATGTGGTGGCTAGCGCCACTTTAGCCGGAACTCAATCAGGTCTTAACGGTATTTATTCAGACCCAGTTGGCGGGGGCTCAACATATTATTACTGGGTTCGGGGAGTGAACCAGAACAGCATAGCTGGGCCATTTAATAGCTCTACCGGCACCTTGGGTCAAACTCAGATTGACATTCCTTTTATGCTGAGTTTACTTAGCAACCAAATTACATCAAGCCAGTTGGGTACAGCGCTTACAACATCTATAGCACTTATCCCCTCACTATCTGGAAGCATCACGGCGCTAGACGCCTACACGGGATACGCCTCCAGCTACACTGGCGATAACCTCATTACACGGATTGGCGGCATTGATACTGGCGTTTCAACTTTACAGTCAGGCGTATCCGCGCTGAATACCTCAGTAAGTAATTTACAAACCAGCGTTGCGGATTTGACATCTGGCGTGTCTAGCGTTTACGTCCAAACGACAGCACCTACCGGAACCATAGTTACAAACTCTAGATGGTATGATACCGACGATAATATGAAGCCGTATTTTTATAACGGCACTGCATGGCTTAGTCTGCAAGACCCTCGAATAGCATCAAACGAAGTAGACATTACGAGCTTAAACGCTCAAGTATTTAATGGTGATGGCACTGCTAAACTTGCAACAGCTAGCGCCTTAGGAGTTCTTGACGCGACAGTGGTTGTTCAAGGTAATTCAATAACCTCAATATCTGCTTCGGTTACAGCTCTTAATAACTCAGTTTATGACGCTTCAGGAAACCTAGAGTTGGCAACGTCTTCGGCTCTTTCGACCCTAACTGGAACGGTTACTACTCAAGGTAATTCCATATCGAGCGTACAGACTGATGTGACCGCTCTGGAGGGTCAGGTTTTCAACGCTAATGGCTCTGCAAGATTGGCTACAGGAGCGGCTTTGACGGGGGTAACCAATTCAGTTACAGCTATTTACGACGGTACTAATGCCAGCGTGGTTAAGTCGGTGCAGACAGATGTTACGGCACTGGAAGGTGAAGTATTTAATGCAGACGGCTCGGCTAAACTTGCGACAGGAACGGCTTTAAGCGGCCTAACCAATTCAGTTACAGCCATTTACGACGGCACTAATGCCAGCGTTGTCAAGACAGTTCAGACCGACATCACCGCACTGGAAGGCGAGGTATTCAACGCTAATGGCACCGCAAGATTAGCCACAGGATCAGCGTTAACGGGAGTATCAAATTCTGTTACGGCAATCTACGACGGTACTAATGCCAGCGTTGTCAAAACAGTCCAGACAGATATAACTGCACTAGAGGGAGAAGTATTTAAGGCGGATGGTTCTGCAAGATTAGCCACAGGTTCTGCCTTAACAGGCGTCAGCAACTCTGTTAGTGCTATTTATGATGGTACAAATGCCAGTGTAGTTAAAAGTATTCAGACGGATGTTTCTTCACTTGAAGGAGAAGTATTTAAGGCGGATGGTTCTGCAAGATTAGCCACAGGTTCGGCGGTAACCTCACTAACGAATGACGTAACGGCCATTTACGATGGTACAAATGCCAGCGTGGTTAAGTCGGTGCAGACAGACGTTTCAGATCTGAATGGTGCGGTGTTCAATGGCGATGGAACAGTCAAACTGGCAACCACCGCGACAACATCTGGAATAACGCAAGCAGTTGAGGCCATTTACGACCCAAATGACCCCAACGCAGTCACTCAGGTTAAAACTCTTCAAGGTTTTATTAATTCTTTAGAGTCAGAGGTTTTCAACTCTAATGGCACTGCAAGGCTTGCAACCGGATCTGCGTTTACCACACTACAAAGCGCAGTTGAGGTTATCTATGATGCGGATGGAAATGCTGACGGGGCTACGGGCCTAGTCGCCAGCATACAAGAGTCTATCGTGGCGCTGAATGGGACGGTCTACAAGGCCGATGGAACCACAAAGCTTGCTGATGCAGATGCTTTTGAGATACTTGAAACTGAAGTCATAGGGAGTGGCAACGCTTCAGCCTCAAGAATAGATGGCCTTCAGGCGGCCATTTACAATAGTGATGGTACGGAAAAGCTAGCATCAGCCCAGCTTCTTTCGGACTTAACCGCTGTAGTGTCAGGTGATAATGCTTTAGTCACTAAAGTAGACCGTATGGCCGCGTCGATCTATACAGATGCAGACACGACTGGGACAGTGCTACTTGCAACTTCGGCTCAACATGACATCGTCAAGAACGAGGTTTTTCCTGACGGAACAAGTAACGCATCACGTTTATCCCAGCTTTCTGCGGCAGTGTGGTCGGGCGGAGATCCTGATAACGATGTTGTTCTGGCGTCGGCAGACTTTGCAGAAAATATTAATGCCGCAGTATTTGGGTCACCTACAGGTCAAACAGCCGCCGCAAACAAGTTAGAGCAGTTACAGGTAACAATTGCGGGTACGGACGGGCTTGGAGGACTAACCGGATCTATTGCTACAACTCAAGACATTGTGGCTAATGAGACCACAGGTTTAACCGCTCAATATGCCGTTAAGATTGATGCGGGTAATGGCGCTGTTAGCGGGTTTGGTTTATCGACCACAACTAACGACGAAGGCAACACGACATCAGCGTTTATTGTTAATGCGAACAAGTTCGCAATTATGGATCCAAATGGCAGTGCATTATCAAATCCCAACAGTCCTGCTTCAGCCACAGTTCCTTTTGTGTACACAGCTTATCAGGCACCATCGGCGGCTAACGGTCAGGTAGCCGTTCCGGCGGGAGTCTATATTGATACAGCGTTTATTAAGAACGGATCTATCACTACAGCTCAGATAGGTACAGCCACGATTGATACGGCGAATATCACAGGAACCTTGAGCGCAAATAAAATTGTTGGCGGGAAGATCTCAACCTCACTCTTAAATATTGACGGATCATCACTGACATCGCAAATAATAAACGGAGTCCCTACCTTAGTGCTGGGGGATGTAAATGTTAACAAGCTTACGGGTAATACGATAAGCGCTAACATCATGTCCGGCACCACGGTGTATGCAAACAAGCTACTTGGCGACGTAACAACGATCCTGCCGTTTAGGCAGACCAATTCTATTTTATTTAGAAGTCTTACTTCATCTTCCGGTGGAGGAGTCGTTACTGTAATTGAAACCCAGCTACCGGCAACCACTCACTTAACTGAAGGTCATACTCCTTTTGCGACAGTTACTGGATGGTACGACTCAACGATACAAAAGACCTATAGATTTAGAATGTATATGAAAGATAGCACTGGAGGTTCTGGGTCTTTAGGTGCGCCCATATCAACGTCTGCTTATTACGGTACATATGTCACTTACTTTGCAGGAAACAAAACTGGCCTAATGGGTGCCGGTTCTGTGCTTTCATCAACGGGCAAATCTCACACGGCGATAAATGTAAATTATGATTCGGCCACCGGTAACACTTGGGTTTCATACACCTTAACAACGGGTACAGCGTTCCATACTACTGACTCAGTAGGTGTAGCAGTCAGTACAGCCTACCAGTTGGTCGGTGAGACGCGATTCAAATCAAACACAAGCCTTTATGGGCAATTTGCAATTAGTGGTTCACTAGGTAATGCAACGACTGGAACCGTTGACTTAAAAATCACAGTAGTCAGAACGGGCTCAGAAGGAATTAGTGATCCAGACAGCTCCTCAGCGACTGACTACATACATGAAGTTTCCGGCGTATTGATGGGGGTTCATTAATGAATCTATTTGTAAAGTGGGATTCCGATAACAGCAAAATATTGTATGGGCCGCAAGGTGTAGCTGGTGACGGTGATGGGTGGTATCCGCTCATTGAAACTGGAGAGGTCGAAAACTACAGAACACAGCACAGAGTGTATGAATTTGTTGAGGCAGTTCAAGCAGTTATTGGCAGGGTAGAAGGCTCGGCAAATCTTACATGGATTCAAGCAAGACAAGGCGCTTACGGTGGACTTGCGGATCAATTAGACATGATCTGGCATGATATGAATGACGGCACCTTCGACAGTACTGGTTTGTTTTTTAACCACATAAAAGACGTTAAAGACGCTAACCCAAAAGGTTAAATTATTTTGTTAATTTACTTGTATTTAACGTATCATAGGAGTACCCGCTCATTCCTTTAAATTATGTAGATATTCGACAGGTTTGGGACACGGTTAAGGTTGGTCTAGAACAAGTATCAAAAGATACCTCTGCCGACTGGAGACTTGAAGATGTGTACGCTGAATGTGTACGCGGAGAGGCTCATATTCTTATGGACACCGCACGGACGACTACTGGTTTTATTATTCTCCAGTCGGTTAGGATTCCATTCCAACAAGCCGCAAAGCTACTCATCTGGATCGCCTACGATCCTGTTGAAAATAGTCTTGCTACCTACGGCGAAGAGCTTGAAACCCTTGCCCGAAACACAGGGCATAAACAAATAGAATTTTTATCTCCCCATGAAGGGTTATGGTCGCTTGCTCAAGCTAGTGGTTATCACCTGAATTGGGCCGTTATGAACAAAAAGTTATAGGTGATTTATGGGTGGTGGTGGTGATGGGCCAGAAGAGCTAGAAAGCAAAAGTGCTCTAGCAGAACAGGCGGCAAATGCTTTACAGCGTTACGGACAGACTTTTGTCCCTTTGGAAAACATGTATATTCAGGACACGATGAACATGTTCGATCCTAACGCTTCAGCGAGCGAGATGGCGGCGGCTCAAAATCAAACCTCATCATTATATGAGCAGGGTCTTGGCGACATGCAGTCCGCTCAGTTCAATATGGGTCTTGATCCTACATCTGGCCGTGTAAAGAAAGAATCTTCAGCTCTTAGAGAAGCTCAAGCCAGAGGCATGGGCCTTGCTGGAGCTAGCGCAGGAATAGACTACACCGATGCGGCATACCAAGGACTTGGTAACGTCATCAATATGGGTCAGGGTCTCCAAACTAATGCCATGAGCGGAAATATTGACAGGCTACAGGCAGGCTTAGACAGGTCTGGCGCTCAAGCCCAGTCTGATTTTGCCCGATCTAGCAGTCTCCAATCAATTGCAGGAACGGGTGCTGGAATGGCTTATGGAAGTTACGGGCTTGGAGGAGGAGGCTAATGAGTCAAGATTTAATGGATCAATATTTTCAAATGCTTAGTGGTGAATCGGCTGATGCGGTCAATCAATTCTTTGGCCCCTCTGGCTACAGCGGTTACAATAGTGGTGGCTACTACGGGTCGTCCTATGACCCAAACAACCCTTACGCAAACCTCAACCCTTACAAGTATTCCGGTCAAGATGATTCGGGCGATAAGCTCTACGCGGATTTAATTAGAGCGCAGACCAGAGACTACAACCAGCGATTTGCGCCACTAGAAAATTTTATGGCGGGACAAATCACCGCCACCGGAACCAAAAGCTTAGGTGATGATCTGGCAAGAACTAGAAGCTCTACCGCCGGTGCAGTAGCCAATGTTCAGGGACAGCAGGGTAGATCTATGGGCCGAATGGGCCTCACCAACACATCAAACATAGCTAACAGCACAACAGCAGTTGGCGGACTTGTCGGCGGTCTTAACGATACAAGACTCAGAGATTCGGATCGCCGCACAGCAATCCTGTCAGGATCTATGTCAGGGATATCGCAAAAAGCTAGGAGTACAGGATCATGACAATGATAGGTGTAGGAAGACACCAGCTAGACCTTGCTAACAGGGGTATGGCGGCAGTCTCTAGAGCTGAGTCAGTTGAAGAGCAACAGCGTTTAGCGCTTGAAGCCCAAAAAACAGCCTCGCGAAACTCTATGCTGGGGCTAGGTGCTGGCATCGGCGCACAAGTCGGGCTGAAGAATTACGCCGCAACAAAAGCGGCTGGCACCAAGGTCGCTAGCGGAACAACCAATGTTATAACAGGCCCAGAACATAGCATAGGCATCTCCCAATCAACCGCCGCTGGTGCGGAGGTGGGTGGAGCCATCAATAATACGGGAGCGGCGATACAAGGTATTGAAGGTGGTGTAGCCGTTTCTGAAGGTGCATTAGCTGGTGCGGAAATAGGTGGAGGCATCAACAACGTCGCGGGTGCGATACAAGGCATAGAAGGTGGCGTAGCTGTTTCTGAAGGTGCATTAGCTGGTGCGGAAATAGGTGGAGCCATCAGTAATGCGGGAGCGGCAGTAGAGGGTGTAGCGGCGGCGTCTGAAGCGGCGGCGGCGGCAGAAGCGGCCTTAGCGGCAGAAGCGGCGGTGGCGGCAGAAGCGGCAACTGCGGCGGCGGCGGCTCAAACTGGAGCGGTGGCAAGCGTAGGCTCTATCGCGCCACCAGTAGCAATTGGCTTGGCCGTTGCTTTTCTACTTAACAAATTATTTGACTAGGTATATATCATGACTGGATTTACAGACGGTTTTAGAACTGGCTATGGGCTCGTTAGCGACGCTAAGGATCGCGAGCTTAAAAAAACTCAACTGGAGAATGCCCAGTCCAACGCTGATAGAAACTTTGGTGCGGCTGAAGAAGACCGTAAGTCAACAGCGGCTTACCGTGCTGAAGACCTAAGGATCAAAAATATCAATGCTGGAGCTGACGCGGAATATAAGTTGGGCCAGTTAGGAATTCAAGCGACTAAAGCTGAAACCGCTAATGTCACCGCTAAGACAGCTCAAACAAAGTCAGATAGGTTAAATGATCCTAATTCTCCGGAATCCAAGAAGCTTATAGCTGATATTGCCGCTCAAGAAGCCGCCACAGCATCATCCGTTGCGTCTACAAACAAAACAAATCAAGAGACCTCGGTAAGTAAAGGTCAACAAAAGCGCTTTCAGTCCGCGACTAATGTGGATTCTGTTTACAAGTACGCACAGAACTCGAACGGTCTATATGACAGTCAAACTCTTTTAGATGTCGAAAAAAAATACCAAGAAAATAAAGGCACAGGAATATTTAACTTTGGAACTCTGTCCGCTGATGTTCATCAAAGAGGCACACAAGAGATTGGGGCTTTCCTTCAGGATTCTGCGGCGGGACTAGACCCATTAATGTCCCCTTCAATCAAGAGAGCTTTTACAACAGCTCTTAATATAGATTCATCTGCCGCGATTGGAAGAACTGTTGATCAGACCTTCAAGAATGCACCGGTAGCATTGCAGAATGGAAAATACAAAATTGTAGGGCAGGGTATTCATAGCGCTACGGTGTCTAAAGGAAAAGTAGGGGGTCAACTTTTCGTTGAGGTAGTTAATTCTGAAGACCCCAAAGATAGACAGTTTTACTTTCCCCCTTTAACTGAAAGCCGCTCATATATAGACAGTGACAACATACAGCTTAATGTTGAAGACGTAATGTCAGGCGTAGCTGGGGCGGCTCACTTTATACAAAATGTTGGGCCAGCAATAAAGCCCCTAGTTAAACAAGCCAGAATACTGACTAAGTACGGTAATGACGAGGGCGATAACGGCGTCCAAAATTTTCAAGCAGAAGTGAGTAAAATTCTTGAATCCAACCGTAAGGCAATTCAAAACGGATCAAATACAGGAAGCCTCATAGGGGTAAGTTCAGAGTTTACAAAGTTGACGCGAGATCAACAGCTAACTGATTTAAAAATGGCAGAAATGAAAGTCCTTATTGAGGAGAGGCTTTTATTTGGCGCTGAAGAGAGGCCAAGGCAAGAAGAGGTTGAAAGATGGCTGGCAGAAACAGAAGTCGCAGTAAAAGGCGCTACATTTGATGACAGTGGACAGACCCTTGGTCAGATTATCAGTGAAGACCAGTGGAGTCCTCAATTGATCTCCAGCTTAAATGCTCACTTTGACGGTGAGCAACCATCAAACCCAGCCGAATTAATTCGTGAGCTTAAAGCAAAAGGCTACTTGCCAAGTGGTTACGGAGCTAAATAAGCAACACTAGTTTCTTTAAAATAACGCATCTAATTAGGGTTCCGTATGCCGTTAAAAAGCGCAAAAACATTTAAAGAAGAAGAGTATTGGGCTAATTTGTACGGGGAAACCATTGCAACCCCGACTGCCTCTTTGCCTCCTGCTACCCCAGAACCTGAACCCGAAGAGGAAATGGGTAATTTCACTCGCGGGTTAAATATGGCAGTTGAGGAAGCTCAAGGTCTTGCCGGTGGCGTTAAGGCTCTTGTCGGGTCTTCCATAGGTAATGATGAGTGGGTTGATTCTGGCATGGAGATTTATCAGCGCAACATGGCTGAGGCCGAGCAGTATGCTGGTGATGTAGAAAAGATTGAAGACATAGGCTTGGATGCTGGAAAAGCTGGTAAGTGGATGGCTCATACTATAGGACGTTTTTTACCGGACATCGGGATGGCAGTTGTATCCGGTGGCATCGGTGGAGCTGTGACTAAAAAGGTTGTCAAGGACGGCATTAAAAGTAAAGCCAATGATCAGGCGCAAGATATCGTGCAAGCTGGTATCGAAAAAGATGCGGCTGACTACATTGCTAGAATGTTCGCGGAAAAAGAAGCGGCAGATGCGGTTGGGAAAGCGGCATTCAGGGGCTCAATGGTGGGTGCCGCCGCATATACTGGACAGCAATCGGCTGGCGGTTCATTTGCGAGAATCCTTGAAGAGACTGGTGTCGAGGCTCCCTTAACAGCTTTGGGGGTCGGAATTATTTCCGGTGGCCTAGAAGCCGCTCCCTTCATGAAAGTTTTCTCGTCCATTTTCCCTAAAGGCAAGGCAAAAGAATTTGGTGAATTTATAGCGGGAGACCTCGCTACGAAGCCGCCGTGGATGACTTCAGCGCTTATAGATATCAGAGATATTATGGGCATCAATGCGGTAACTGAAGGGTTACAGCTTATAGTGGATGATTCCGCAGTCACCTATGTTAATAACAACTTTTCTGAAAATGAAGCTCAGGAGTATGCGAACTATTTGATGGATCCAGAAGCTCGCTCAAGGATGGCTAACACTCTTGCTGTCGGCGCTTTAATGGGTGTAACCACCGGCGCTGGCACGGTTGCTGTCAAGGGTGCGAGGGGAGATTACAGGAATCCCCAGTTTGATGATCAAGCGAACCAGACAAGAACAGAATCAAACAACAATCCGAGCCAGAGGCAGGAAATTCTTCGGATCTTTAATGAGCACCGCAATAAGGCCAAAAGCCTTACTGGAGGCCCAGCTCCGTTCGATCCGGTCAGTGGAAAGAAAGCTACAGTATGGGATGGCAATGGCGCATTAAACCCAGAAACAAATCAGCCGTATACTCCAGAGGACTACACTCAAGCGGGTGTACCTTTACCCCCTAGACCTTTAGATGTAGAGGGTGACGCTGGTTTCCTTGCTGAAAACGAACCTCTTACACCAGAACAAAGGCAGGAAGCTGGATTATCTGAGCTGACAGATTACGATGGAAAAGACATAAACGTACCTCAAGATATACCTAAAGGTACTGAGCCGGCTCCAGTTGTGCCTGAGAGCGCACCTGTTGTAGAAGCGCCACAACAGCCTATGTTTGCCGAAGACTCTTTAACGCCATCACCTGAGCCTCCTCAAGCCCCTCAAGCTGATATTGTTACTGACTTTGCTCCCGCAAATCCAGAGTTTGGAACTACGGAAGTTCCCGCAAGGAGTACGGAATCCGGTACGGTTTATGAGTACCATAATTTTGAAGGACAGCTTTCAGATCCAGCTAAACCAGTTACAGATCAGCTTGTCGAGCTCTCGGTTGCGGCAAGTACACCAGAAGCATTAGACCCAGCTAACACTGATGTTGTTGTTGAGGCTATTGATGTTGATGATGTTGACAGAATATTTGACAGAAACGACTCCCAGATAGTAGAGACCAAGGATAAACCAGCCGGAAAAAGCTTACCTACCATCGGTGAATCTTTTGGGGAAAATGCACAAGAGGCTACTAACCTTGTGGCTGGTGTTATGGCTGACCTGTCTGCGAGCGGAGTTCCTAAGTCGTTCTTAGATTCTGTAACAGGCATGTATGTCCACACTTCATCAGATCATGATGTTCCAGCCATGACGGGACAAAATAAGCGCGGGATCTCGCTTAATTCAAGCCTCGTATCTGGATCAGTTAGCGACCCAAAACAATTAAGTGAGCTGGCGTGGAGCATGACTCATGAAGTCTACCATGCCGCCGATTTTGCGATGGGGCTTAGTGATAAAGACGCTCAATTCAATATAACGATTGATGAAAGCGCACAAACACCCAATGTTGTCATGGGTGATGTGATGCAGGAGTTATTCACGAACTGGGCAGAAGGTACTGACCTTGGCAGAAGATTCGATTACCCGTTTAACGATTTAAGGGAAGAGATCTCTGATCGTGACAAAAATAATGCGGGTTTAAACCAGACTTATAGGCAAGAAGTATTTGCACAGCTTGGTGCAATGTTTCACTCCAACCCTAAGTTGCTACAAGAACAATCCCCTTTAGCTTATAATTACATTAAAGGTATTCGAGATAGTAACTTACAACAACCACAAACACAGGAATCCCCAGATGAAATCAGTGGAAGTCCCGTTCAAGCCGACACCTCCCAACCTGAAGGCATATCAGGACAAGTTCGGGCACCGCCAGAGTCCGGAAGCGTCGAGAGCGCACCCGTTGCCGATACTGGATCAGATGGCGAAGGAAGCACTGGAGTTGGGCGAACCGATTCCACAGTGGAGGGACAGGCACAAGAGGAAGCTGGGCAACGTGAACGACCAGCGGTACAAGAGCCTGACGTAGAAGTACCTACTACAGTACCTACTACAGTACCTACTGTAGAGCCTATTGCAGAAGCCACGCCTGAACGCCAAGAAGTTGAAATCAAGTTATCTGACAAAAAACCTACGTTTAAGAAGGCTGAGAACTGGGAAGACACTGGCAACTACATTGTCACGTTCGCTGATGGCGATAGGTACACTGTATATCTTGACGATAATGCCCAAGAAGCTGGTGAGGAGACCTTCTACAACTCAGAGGACGGAAAGATATCCCGCTCTGACGGGATGCTTGGTGAGACCAAACAAGAAACAATTAACGAAATCCAAGAGCATCGACAGAAATTATTTGACGCGGGAAAAAATTCATACAATGTCCCCCTAGATCCTATCGTTAGTTCCGATACATCGATGAAAGCATACAGCCTTATTACGGATCATCCTGAAGGAAAGTTTGATCTTGTTAAGGTACGCTCGAAGTTTAAGAAGCTTGAAGACAATCAGTTTGATCGGATGATTGCAGATCTGATTAAGGAAGAAGGGTTCTCTTTAGATGATGGAGTTCTATCTGATCCTGAAACAGTCAAGCTTCTTGAAGAAGAGCGTGTAGCTGAGGAGCGCATGATCGCCGAAGAGGCTGAGTTTCAGAAAATGATGGACGAGGATCTAGATGATACTTCGTTTATTAAGAAGGGCGCAGAGTATATCTTAGAGAAATCTGAAGGAGAAGTCCCTAGCAAGAAACTTGTTCCGGTAAAATCTATCACAGCTAAGACAGACGTAGAAAAGCATTTAGCTATGGTGGATGCGATTGTATCCAACCACCCTAATGCACTGGATAGCCCAGAATCGTGGAGGGCATTTGAGCGAGAGCTAACTGGAAGCAACACAACCATTGCACCCCCTTATGCGCTTATAAAGCTAGTCAACAATCCAAAGCTTTGGGCTAAAAAGCACTCAACCCTAACACCTCAGCAACTTGGAGCGGCTGACCAAGGTCTAGCTACAGCTAAGAGAATGGGTGATCTATACCAGTCTGGTGCGGCTGACTCAGAAGCCACAGGCAAGCTTTTGCTTTGGGGTTTAATGTCAAGAATGCTTACAGCAAGCGCACAGGAAGCGGGGTTTGTTGATTTGCTTACAAACTCCACTGCCGTTACGAACTTAATAGAGAAGGCACTAACAGGATCGTTTACTGACAAGACTGCTACCCGAATGGTAGAAGTGCCCAAGACAAAGAAAAAGCCTAAGCACATGGTGGAAAAGACCTACAACGCAGACATTGCGGAGTGGAGAGATTATGTTCAGGAGTCTATCCCCCAAGGCTCGTTTGGAAGGTCTGGTACATCAAACGCAAATGACTTTGGCGCGTTGATGATAAAGATGTCGGCGTTAGATGATGATGGAGTATCTAAGCTACAGCGCCTTCATGACCTAATGGCTGATCGATCAGTGCCAACATCCGAAGTTAGGCGTCAATTCCAAGCCATGGTTCAAGGGTCTGGAATAGATAACAAAGTATTCTCATTTGCCCAGTTAATGATAGGTCGAGATGACGTTGTCATCCTTGATCGCATACAACTTAATTCTATGTGGGATTCAGACCGTTACGGCAAAAACATCTATGATGATATTGCTGATGAGTTTGGTGCATTGCGAGGTGCGGCTCGATATGAGGTGATAGAGAACGCCCTGCAAGCAAAGGTCAAAGACCTGTATACCAGCCTAGGCCGACCAAATGATGCGTCAGTAGGCAGATATCATTGGGAAAGCTGGGTTAGAGACTCAGGACAGGTCGTGGCACACCCCACGATGAAAGGTTTAGAGAAAGATATTAAAGGCGAGAAGTCCCCTTACGCGCTCTTGGGTGCGCCAGAAGGAAAGATGAACACCTTCGCTTACTCAGCTATCTATGCCAGAGATGAATCAGGGTCGCCATACTATGTATACCCCAACTCTCAAGGCACCTTCTTTTATTTTGAGCTAGACAAATGGATTGAGTTTAAGGGAGAGATTAGCAAGCCAAAAAATGGTATAGTGGATAAGAATTTTAAAGTTAGTGAATTTGATAAAGGGATACCTTGGTATGAATCAGATCAAGTCAACAGGCAAAAGCTCGATGAACTCATCGAAACTTACGCAAAAAGAAAGGCGATTGCAGACGAATATGGTTCTGAAGGAACTGTTGCAAGTGACGGTCCCGATGGCACCAGACGTAAAGGTCAGCCCGACCCCGATGTCTCCCGACAAGAGCTAGACGCATCCCCAGACGAAATATCCTATATTCAAAAGAAGAAGAACAACGAAGAAAATAACACCTTAGATAATGGAACCCCGTCTACATCTAAGTTTACTTTTAGAGACGAGATTGACAGCCAGTTCGATCTGAGATCCAGATTTAGGCGATCCAAAAATACAATTGTAAGAAAATTTTCTGATCGATACGACTGGATGAAAAAGTTTGAAGATCAGGGTGCTGAGTATCTGCATGTTGGTCGATTACCAGCCGACTTATCCCCCAGAGATCAAGAGAATCTATCTCACGGAAAAGTGCAAGTAGATCTTGATAAGTTTCATAAGGA
>Ga0257121_1001382_pt1 | contig 18341 bp, 26 predicted proteins | sample SI106_100metaG_FD_190180 | JGI IMG/M metagenome (GOLD analysis project Ga0257121, IMG submission 190180) | Marine microbial communities from Saanich Inlet, British Columbia, Canada - SI106_100 | ecosystem: Environmental > Aquatic > Marine > Inlet | place: Canada: British Columbia | collected... | reverse complement strand
GGTCAGTAAATATTACTGTGAAACGACCAAAGACGAAGACCGCTTATTGGTCAAAGATCCGTAAGAAGGCTCCGAAAGTGCCTGACATCACTTGCCCTGCGATTGATTCAGTGCTGAACAAGTTGGAGAAACAGGTGGATCGAGCTCTAACTATCAAACAATTCAAAACAATAGAACGCAAGTTGGAGAAACTGCGTACAGCCAACGAGAAACTGCGAGAGTCCGGCGTGTACTGGCACGACGCCTGCAAGGACACAGTTAGGGACCTCCTTGGCAAGAGGAAAATGAGATAATTACAGTATATGTGGAAAGTTCTAGTAGTGATATGTGTAATGGGTAACCCCTGCACCTTGTTTGAAGAAGATCCTGTACAGTTCTACGCAACGGAAGAAAAATGCGTGGCACAGGCAGAACAGAAAGCCAAGGACATGATGGAAACGTTCAAGACTTTTGGCTATTACATAGACAGTGAGGCACATTCCTGCCTGTACGTTGACACAACACAGTCTACGTAGGTTGACAAAATCTAAAGATCTGTTATAATAAAGAGGTAATTTAGGGTTTATCCTATTGTAGGAATTATGCCCTTGGTTGCACTCATTAACTATAGGAGATCATATGAGCAAAGTAAAAATGCTTCTGGACGTTGTAAACGAAGTCAAGAAAGAAGCACCAGAGGATGTTCCAAACTGGAACAGCAAATTGGCAGAAGCCAAAGTAAATCTACAGAATCAAATAGCAAAGGGCAGACTGTTGCCAAGGGGTGTTGAAGATCATCCATTGGAACACTTCGCATTCAATTATTCAGTACAGAGAGACGTGAGGGCAGGACACGTGATGAACATAATGAAGAAGTTCGACCCAAGGGTATGTTGTCCTGTGTCAGCAGTGAAACGTTCAGACGGAGAGACACTTTACATATTCGACGGACAACACAGAGCAGTCGCGTTGGCATTACTGGGTTGGACCAAGATACCAGTCACCATAGTGGAAACAGATGAACCGGCCTTTGACGCAGAGGCATTCGAGATAGTAAATGACTCAGGCATATTACGGGCAGGCACAGAAGAGATACACAGATGTCTACTACATAGATACAAGATGGGAGAAACCGAAACAGAAAGGGTAGCAACAGCACACGCAGTTCAAAAAGTATTTGACGAGTGTGAGATAGACCTAGAACCCAAACGTGTCAGGAAGAGTCCAGGCAAGTGTGGACCAAACAAACACTACTTCTCACATTTTGATTACGCATACAAAGGCATCAAGATGGCGGGCGAGCAAGGATTGAAGGACGCACTGACGGCCATCAGGGTCATATACGGTGACGAGGACGGCGGAGAGATCAACCAAGGTCTGTTCATAGGACTCATGAAACAGTACCAGATGGGTGCAGAGGCCAAGAGATTGAGCAGACTGCCTGAGGACTGGATGTTGAAGATGCTGATGAGCCTGCGGGAAGTGTGTCCAAGTGCCACACTGATACACACCGCCACCAAGAAACAATGGCAACACGCCAACGGTGTTGGTTGGGACGCACCAGTGGCGATGGGACACATGCTGAAAGAGACATATCAGCTCGAGCAACCCGAAGGCTTTGAACCGAGCTACATGCCAAACGTCGCACTGAAACTAGACGAGGGTGACATTGCACCAGACTCAGAGGCACAGACGGCGTTCAACAAGTATGTCAAGTAAGTTAAGTTATTACATCTGTCTTGTCACTAAAAATGGCAAGACGGAAGAATACGGATATGGCTTGCCATACAAAGAGATAATGGAGGCTGTTGAGCAACACTACAGTGACGGTGCGGACGCAGTTGAGATGGAAATGATAACAGAGGATGAATTCAATGATAGACTTCCAAAGCCTTACTAACCTACCCGAGATAAACTTCAAATCAAAGGGCAGACCAGAACTCAAGGAACTTGCGGAATACATAGATCACATGAAAGCGGACCTGTTTAATGATCGTTGGAGCCAGGTGACCAAGAAACACATAAAAACATCTTTGGTGCTGTACATAAGATCCATGCAGAAGCAGTTGGCCCCCATGGGATACCATTACAGGGCACAGGACATGGAAGGCAAACAACACCTGGAACACGTGATACCACAGAACAAGATCATAACAGCATACCTACACGACAAGATCCCAGCGGAACTCGTACTACAGATGCCGTTGTGCCTGATAGACGACACGGACAAGCACATACTTGAAGGTGATTGGCAACAGGCAGGCAACTGGGAGTACCCTTTCCGTAGATACAAGTTGGCAGGATACACCAAAGTGATAAAAGATGTGCGTGGCAATGCTGTTGATCTAGACACATACACCATACAGGATCACTTCCAGATGTTGGGCGTGGTTGACTTATCCTAGTATTCGTGTATAATTAAACACAGCAAATCCACCAGAGCTGGTAAGGTACCAATTCTCATTTGCAATCTAAAAATTAGAGACACTCTATGTCGATGATGGATAGAATAGCCGGAGGCGGAGCAAAACAATCCTACGCCAAAGGCGAGGTTGGAGTCGATAACGGACTGGTGGAGAGCTAAACATTATGCCAAGCGAGAAAACAAAAAAATTACTGGAAGGACTGGGCAAGATCACAGACTCCGCACCCAGCAAGTTTGAACAACAGAAATTCCATTCCTACACCAACAGGTATTACCCAAACACAATACACACACTGCCGGCGTCCTACGACAAAGCAAAGAAAAAGAAGGATGAGGAGGGTGATGAGTACATCATGATAGACAGGGTCTATGGATCATTGTATGAGAGTTCACTGCACCAGAAGGATGGTACAGTATACACAGGTAAACTCTACAGCAAACGTAGATTGATCACAGGTAAAAATACACAGGGCGAAAAGGTTAACTTCTATAGTGCCTGTACATCAACGACGGATGGCAGATGGTTTGATAATACAGGATTGCCCATAGAAGCACCTACTAAACTAGAACCAGAGAAACAACCAGATCCAGAGGAATTAGAATTGGAACGAAAAAGGAAACTGGAAAATGCAAAAGTTAAAGAAGCGGCCATACTAGCGAATCTTAAATAGAGCTATGCTTAAATCTCAATACGAAAAGTTGTTGGAAAACCAGCCATGGCAGGAGATGGAAACACATTTTGATAAACTGCCTATCGCAAAAGTTGAGCCCATAGCAAAAATCCAAATAGAATCTAAGGACTGGATTAAGTTTACAGTTGATAATTTTGACCTAGCACAACAAAAATGGGAATCTCCCAAGGAACATTACACAGAGTATAGTAATAAATGGGCAACAGTGAACAACGAGCTGGGACGGAACGAACACAACACGTTCGAATTGAACTATGGCATGAACGGTGACACAAATGATAAATTAAAAAATTTGCTTGGAGAAGAAAATATTAGCATTCTCAAAGCAGATCCCGACACCATACTGATGAGGTTTATTGTCAAAATGCCCGGGCATGGCATAGCCTGGCACCAAGACGATGCAGGTTCCTATCAAAAAAAGTTTCCCAATACTGATATAAAAAGACTGAAAAGATTATGGTTCTCCATACAAGATTGGAAGGATGGCCATGCGTTCCAAATATCAAAGACTATAATATCCAATTGGAACAAGGGTGCTGTATATCACATACCTTTCGGAGTTGGCCATGCATCAAGCAATTTTGGTTACGCACCGCAGTATACTGTGTCGTTTACCGGAGTAATAAATGATTAAGGCACAGAACTTCCAAAGGAGATGGCAGGATATCAAGGACGATGTGTTGGCAGGCATGGAGCAGATACACATCAATGAGAGAGTGGTTAACGCACATTTCACAAGCCAGGTAGAAGAAAAATTGAAACAAGTTTCGAATAGGAAATATGCTCTACTTTGTAGGTCTGGATCACATGCAATCACGATGTCTTTGATTGCCAATAATATTGGTTTTGGACACAAGGTCATAGTGCCCAACTATTCATGTCCGGCTACGTTGAGCAGTGTAGGAGTCATAGGATGTGTGCCTGTGTTTTGTGAAATTGACCAATACGGGATGATGGATCCTTACCAGTTGCAGACACTGGCAGAGTCAGGTGCCAAAGCGGTTTTGGCCACAGGGCTATACGGCGACACGCACAACCATGCCCCCATTAAAAGTTTTTGTGAGGACAACAACATGGTGTACATCAATGATGCCGCACAATCACAGTTTGCTCTCTACGAAGGTACCAATTCACTAGAGCTAGGTGATATAGTGTGCATGAGCTTTGCTGACAACAAGGCCATTCCTGTTGTAGGTACATTTGGTGCCGTGCTGACCGATGACGAAATATTATATGAAAAAGTTAGAGTGTTACGAAAAAACGGAAAGCCAAGCAGACTAGAAGATTTTGAGATTGCAGGCTTTAGCAGTCATCCCGACGAGGACAAGGCTGTACAGATTTTAGCATCTTGGAAACACTTTGACAAATGGCAACAGAGAAAGATACAGATTGGATCTATGTACGATGAGGCATTCAAGGATAAAATAGCCGTAAGGCCCAGCCCAAGTTATTCAACATGGAACGGACACAAATATGCAATAATGGTTAATGATAAGTTTTCCGCATACAAACAACTGCTAGAAGCAGGTATTGAAACTGAACAACACTATGTGGATAACTTTGCAAAACTATCATGGACACCAGACGGTGAGCGAGAGTACCCAATGTCAGACAAGTTTGTGCAACAGAGCCTTACCATACCAAACAATCCATACATGACAGACTCGGAAGTTGAGCAAGTCATCGAAGCAGTGGTAAATATCTGTGTAACGCCATCATCCTGATGACGTCGGCAAAAAAACGACATCTGTGCTCAAATGCACGTGCCGAGCCGTGTGCGAATATTCGCTAACAATTATCAAGTAGTATAGTGCAGGATTCCATAAATTGACTCCTATTGTCTTCTGTGCTATACTATTGAAATATTATTGGAGAGCATATGCAAGTAAAAAGAAAACTTAAACCCTCAGAAATCAACGCCAACTACGGGGATTTACCAGAGGACATCAATTCTTACATAAAGGACAGCGTCATGGCCAAGCAACCGGAGATCGATCTCTGGGACTTTATGGACACAAGGCCTGACAAACTGTATGAGGAATGGGCCTACGAGGTAGGATCAGACCTAACAACAAAACACGAAGCCAAACCAATAACAAGACTAGACATTAAAGAAGACGACTTCTTCAAGTTTATGAAAGAGAATAGACACACCTGTCAGAAAAAGTATTACGAAGCAAGGCCATATCACAACGGTAGAAGCGAATTGACAGAAAACTTCCCGATGAAGGTTGGATACAATGCAAGAAACACTGTTGAGTACAACTGGGGTCTGTATGGTGATAGCAATAAGCAGATAAAAGATTTACTAGGCGATAGAAAAGTATGGGACGAACAAATAGGAATCGATTACGATACTGCCCTGATAAGACTGTTAGCCTATATGCCAGGTATGATATTGCCATGGCACGTGGACAACTTAGGTAACTGGTGTAGAAACAATAAACATCTGAACCCAGACATAGATACACAGATGTGTGATCTAGGACCAATTAAAAGATATCTAGTTGCAATTACGGATTGGCACTGGGGACATGTAATACAATTTCAAAACAGTTATTTTCCAAATTACAAAAGTGGAGAGGTGTACGACTTGCCTATACCACAGCCACACTGTTCTGCTAATATGGGTATGAGAATGAAAGTAACATTGAGCATCAGTGGAGCAAAAATCAAATAATGAAACTGCGACATCCGTTACCAGAGAAAAGATTAAACCCAAAAAACGCAGTGCCAAAAGAGATACTAGAACAATATCCGTGGCATTGGGATCCTATGGATAAGGATCACACAGACGGAAATCACTTCATGGAAAACATTGAGTTCGATTGGAAAGGTCTGGGAGATTGGGCAGTTAAGAAATGCAACGAACACCTTACTCCTCAGAAGTACTGGAGATTTGATTACGAGCAAGATGCGATATACCATGCAAAAGAAAATGTGAACAACATGCCGATCAAAGAACAGGCGTTCATGGCATTCAAGAATAACACACACAACGAACACAACAGTCAGTACTTCAAAATTGCAAACGAGGAGTTCGAACACTGGCAAGAGCCACTTAAGAAAATGTTCCCAAACCTAAAGGAAGACAACATGGGCATCAGTTTATTTGTCCAGCCTCCAGGACACACCATGTACACACACGTGGACACATATAGCAGTTTCATAAGACGTACAGGTGATGCCAAGGCGGACTACACAGTGTTACGTAGATATATGGCATTCGTAAGAGACTGGGACTTTGGACATTTTTTCCATTATGGGAATCACTGTTTCAGCCAGTGGCAAGCAGGCGACCTGTGGGACCTAGTACCAGGTGTGTATCACGGTAGTGCCAACGCAGGAATGAATCCAAAGATCACAATACACTGGAGTGGAGAGCTCAAGGATGTTGGATAACCAATACTTCAAAAAGTACCTAACAGACAGGAACATAGACTTATCCCAGCATATTGAGATAGAAAAACTTTGCACACTGGATATTAACCCTAAGGAATTTGAACATTTTGCAGAAATTCATAGGAACGAAGCAACAGTCAAATGGTACCATCCAAGACCTTTCCTTAATGCACAGACAAACGAGCAGGCAATTAATGCCAACTGGATAGGATACAACGAGCACAATACTACAGAGTCTAATTGGGGACTAGATTCAATACACAATTCAACCCTTAAAGGTATGGTCGGTAGCAAGAACTTTAAAATGTTAGGGATAGATCCAGAAAAGAGCCTATTACGATTATTAGAGTACAACCCTGGACATTGTTTGCCTTTGCACTGTGATGGGTTCGAAGGTTTCAAGAGACTGTACGGAGAAGGTAATGCCACAAGATTTTTTGTAGCGATAAGTGACTGGGATTGGGGACATACATTACAGGTGCATGATAATATGATAGCCAATTGGAAACCAGGTGACACTTACATAGTACCAGAAGGTGTTTTTCATGCCAGTGCAAATTTTGGGATTGCACCAAAATACACATTAACAATCACAGGTGTAAGAAGTTGACAATAGCAGTAATCGGAGCCACTGGTAAACTAGGCAATGCACTGATGTCGTATAAAGACACAATGGCCTGTCCAATAAGATTTGATCAAGCAGACCTGTTTAAAGAATGGTTTGACAAAAACAAAAATGTAGACACAGTGTGGCATGTTGCTAGAGCCTGTCGTCCAACAGGTATAAGGAGAGACTTCGACACATTCAAGTTAGAACAAAATGCAATCATGAAGTTACTGAGAACAAGAGCAAAAGATTGTAATTTTGTTTATGCTTCTACAAAAGTTGTGTATGGTATCACCGAACAGGAAGTAACACCCTTACCTGCACATCATGTTGCAGAATACTTTGTAGACGATGGAACGGGCATTGTCAATTGTCCTAGTTGGAAAGACCACTCCGAGGTCAACACCAACGGGTTAGGCAAAGAACATTTGATATATGCAATTACCAAATTGGCATGTGAAAAACATGTAATTGAAAAATGTAAAAATTATAAAATTATAAGGATATGGGATATAATATGAAAATAACATTCACAGGTAGGCAAAGTCAAATTGGTGAATACATAAAAGGTGACTATGACTTTGTTTCATATGATCTAGCAGATCCTAATACCTGGACGTCATTACTTGAAAGCGATGTTGTTTTTTTACTACTGCCTAAAAAACAAAACACATTAGAACTTGCAAAACAGTTTATTATCAAAGCAATGGATTCCAAAATAAAACAAATAATTAAGATCGGAAGCCTCGGCCCATGGCGTCTAATACACGGACAACTTGACAAGTTCATGTCGGAAAGTGGTGTAGCATATACCAGTTTTGATATCGCACCACTCATGAACAACATTTTCACAGAACAATTCAATGACGGCACACTGTTAGATTATAGAGACAACGCACCTGCACCTTATCTGGATCCTATTGTATTGGCGACAGCAATAGAAAAAAGTGTTGGAAAGGAAGAACACTATTTCAAGAACTACAAATGCACTGGCGATACCCAATACACAATCACTGACATAAAAGATATATTGATCAAGCAAGGGTATCCGGTGACAGAGATCAAGGATACGAGCAATAACCAAATTCATAAAATAGAAAACACTGACCCAGATTCGATAATGATGGATCACATAGGAAATAGGTACAAAACAGAAGGATGGTTTCCGTTAATATCCGATGACCTAAAGGACACTTTCGATCTGAATGGCAGACCACTTGAGCAATTTATTACAGAAGATAGGCATATATTTTCCAATAGAATGGAAAATGATCACTGCCTTTAAATGCATATAAATACAAACGGAGTCAAATAAACCTTAAGGAGAACCAAACTATGTACAAGTTTGAAACTACGACAGACAACAAGGGCGTGATTGAAAACGTAATCAATCATGAACCAGAGGGATACAACCCTTCTACTGGTATCTACGCTTCTTCATACATTTTCCAAGGAAACTGGGAAGGTGAACTGAAGGCTCTAAACTTCACAAGAAGAGGAAAAGGATTCAAAGAAGTTGAGAAAGTTGACGCTATGAAAGGCCAAGACACTCAATACCTTTACAACTCTTTTAGAAGTGCAGACGGTAAGGATACCACACACGACCAACTACAAGACTTCTGGAAAGAAGAAAATCCAGCAGACTACAAAGACACCGATTCAAAACTTTCTTCACCACAACTAGCCGCAATTTGCGATTGGTTCCAGTGTGAGAAAACAAGAATCAGGATCTTCCAACAACAACCAGGTGCTTACATGCAGATGCACACGGACTTTGACAATCAACGTGGAAACGAACACGGTGAGACTCTAAGAATCTTCGTGCAACTGACTGACCAGCCAGGTGGTGCTTGGTACAGATTCAAGACTGCTGATTCAGAAGTCAGCATTAACTTACAAAAAGGTCAATTCTTGATTTTTAATCCAGATCACACTGGACACCAAACTCAAAACTTGACTGAAGTACCAAGAAATGCTTTCATGTTAGTTGTTAAGAGAAACGCATGGTTAGATTCTTTAACAAAGAACGAAACTATGACTTTTATTGACACAAAAGAACTAGCAAAACAATCTAAAGTAGCATAATTTCTTTACAAATCTATAGCGATGTTTTATAATATCGCTATAGGTAGATCCAGATGCTAGAATACACAAAAAAGAAATGGCAAGATATCAAAAAGGTGAAAGACCTTTTGAGTTTTCTCGAAGATCCAAAAGCAAATGTAATGGAACTGATGAAAACATTAGTAGATCCTGCTAAAAGCGGATTCTGGATAGCCGCAAACGTAAATTTCGATCTGGACATTGAAAAAATTATTGACGCAGAGCCGGAAATAAGTCATGACGACATATCAAAAACTACGAGAACAGCCAGCGAAATAGAACACCATAAAAAATATAAATTCACAAACGGTTACGATAGGCACACTCCGTCCAAAGAAGTTTTAAAGATTGCATCCGCACTTGGGTTCAAGTCAAATCCTAGTTGCCACATCAATAATCAATTGCCCGGGACATTAATGCATAGGCACATAGATTTCGTTTCATGTTATACCTACGAGCAGAGCAATAACAAAAAATTTTTAGAATTGGATTACGACAAAGAGCGTAGACAACCAAAAGGACAACAGGATATATGGAGATGTTTTGTTGCTTTGGATGATTGGAAGCCTGGACAGATCGTAAACTTTGAACCTGGGTTCTGGACGAAGTGGAAAAAGGGTGATGTGCTATTCTTTGATTGGCGAAACACTCCACACAGCACAGCCAACTGCGGAATAAACAATAGGCCTTTCCTTAAAGTTACTGGCATGCTCGATGATGATAGTTATGTAATAGATGCAAGAGATAAGGGCACTATCAAACAAATAAAAATATGAGTTGGAGATACACCGTAGGAGATAAAACAATACTCCACAAGGCCCAGGCAGTCAAGGAATGCATCGAAACAAAACATCCAATTAATTTCCATGCACCTCAGCAATATGAAACCTTTGATATGTCCATTGTGCCGGATCAATCATTCGTTAATTTGTTGATCGCGGAAGCCAAACATCTCCGTAACAAATACAAACACATAAAATTAAATTATTCGGGCGGTCTAGACAGCAATCTTATTCTAAAAATTTTTACCGACAACGATATCAAGATAGACGAGATACAGTGTTTCAAGTCCGGTATACCACCAGCAGACTTTGAAATAGATAACTTCGCTATTCCAATGTTAAAAAAACTATCACATAAACTTCGTAACACCAAAGTAACAATATTCGAGCCGACTTTCGAAGACTATGAAAAATATTACAGTGATCTGTTAACCGCTGAAAAAATAAACAAAGGTTGTGTTGATCATCTACTACACTGTAGAATTACTTTCCAGAAATATTTACTAGAACATGAGATTGATACGGACGTCTTGACTATTACTGGGAAAGAAAAACCAAGGATAATCAAACACCAGGACGACTATTACACTTATTTCCTAGATGGAGAAATAGAATCGCACCCACACTTTTATAATTTTTTTGTGGACAATCCCACAATAAATGCCAAACAGACACATGCATGGTTGCATGAATATAAGAAACACAATAACACTATAGATGCAACATGGGACGTAGAGTATCAATGGAATGAAACCACAGGAAGACCTGTCAATGAGCCTTTCCCGGCAAAAAATTTGCATCTGACTAAAAAAGACAATCATATAATTCACAACGGATCTAAAATTTACTATCAGAATGAAAAAGAAAGACTGGCATTCGATTACCTTTCTACCAATTGTCCAAGCATACTTGATCAATATCAAAAATTCGTAGAAGCACTGCAAGACTTCACAGACAATACATGGTTCAATTATGGTAGACCAGAACTCATGTTCGTGTCGAATTTTAGTAAGTTCTATGGCCTAACCAAAAAAGATGTGAAAACTGTGGACGAACTATATCCTGACGGTTTCAAACCCTAGCAAAATAGCGATTTCTACGCCAGTTGACGGAAATACCATTACCATGTATAATAGTGGTAACAAAGGAGAGAAAGACAATGTATAAATGTTCAGCAAAAGCAAGTTTGGTTGTAGATCAAATAAGATCTAGATGCCAAGAAGACACACAGACAAACAACAAGTGGAGAGGTAGATCAGGAAACTACATGTACATCATGGGCAGAGAGAACGCCGATGGTAAAGCAACAGGTGTAGTACACAAGATCGCAGATGATGGATCTCACAAGTTGTGTGGTTCTTTTAAAATAATGAGTGATGGTATCATAACAAGGTTCACTGGTTTGAGTAAAGCAGATTGGAACAATGCTATGAGAAATGCAGAAGCAGAGTACAAAGCGAAGTACGAAGCGGAAACAACAGAAACAGCAACAGAACAAAAGGTTGCAGTATAAATTGACGATGCGTATCAAGTCAAGTGGGCTCGAGTTCCCCAGTGCTAGAGATAAGCCAATGCAAAAAAATCTCGGCCCACACGCATCTTTAACATATGGTGAAAAAATATCTTAAAAGATTTATATACTTCTGTGTAGCGGTCGCATTTGTGATAGCAGGTGCCTGGGTTGCCGGTACGTTCAACCCGAACCAATACACAGTGCAAAAGATTGAGGACGAGTTCCACAAGAAAGAAATGCGAATAATAGAAGAACTTGGTTTGAAAGAACCAGAATTCGAGTTCTCTGACAAGGTTTCTTTTATCAACGCAACGTCTACTTGTATTTCATATCTTAATTGGACCACAGACAAAGACAAAAGGGTACCAATCAGTATCATTATAGCAATGGCCGGTATAGAGAGTGCGTGGGGCACAAGTAGGTTCGCCACAGAAGGCAACGCACTGTTTGGTGTGAGGACATGGAGCCTGGACACTGTGCCACACATGAAGGCACTGGGCAATCCAGATGCCAATTGGGGAGTCAAGAAGTATAAGACAAAGTGTGAATCTATCAAGGACATGATAAGGATATTGAACACACATCCTGTCTATGAAAAATTCAGAGTGGAGAGAGAACAACAACTTGAAACAGGCAAATGGAACTATCGTTCCCTACTGTCTGGTATGACTGCCTGGAGCACCAATCCGGATTACCAAGAAATAATACTACAGACCATAATTGACAATCAACTGCCCTAGAAAGTTGTAACTATATTGTAATGCTTTTTACAAATAAAAATCTAGTCGAGAATAAATTTGATAGTTTCTATCGTCATAACGATCTAGAGATAGGCGTGATCGGATATACCAATAAAGAGATCACTGTGACCGATATCGACCACCTTTATGATTTTGTACGTGAGATTGACGGCGATTATATTATAGTAGCCAAACAAGGCTTTGATGTAGTATTGATTACCCATCCGTTGTTGACCAAGACATGCTATTACAGATTGAACGATCTCGAAATTAGTTTGATGCCCGTCAACGGACAGGAAAGGAATTGGACGCCTTGCCTACCAAATACTTTTTTTAGATTTCAAAAAGGTAAATTAATATCAATGATGGCCTGCATCATTTGGGATCGCAGAGAATTATATCACGGATACGATAAGGTTTTTGAGGAATTTGAAAATGTTATGCATAGTATTCCAAAAAATAATACCACTTTGTCATCAGGAAAAGACACAGGTGTAATATGTGCCTATCTTCATGATAAAAAGATCAAATCTGTGTATCACACTATAATGCAAAATAATGAACATCAGCAGGTTTTGAAACAACGTATAGGATTAATCAAGGCAGGTAACAAAGAATCCCGACTTGTGATCACACCTAACCAAGTTATAGATGACAATATTAAAACACGCACAATGGTATACAATTCCATCAGTTGGCCACGTGTGGAAACAGATTTACAATCTATGGTGGATCTTGATGTTATTTTTTCTGGTGTGCGTGATCATTACATACTGTTAGGTACTGGTGGCGATCAATTATATAGGTTCAAAAGTGTTGTAACCAATCCCAACAGTCTTTTTATTGATGAAATGACTATGATTTCCGAATGGAATAATGTTACACATCTAAATCCATTAATGGGTACACAATTATACCAGAATTATTTAAACGTCCAACAAAGTTACAAAAAAACACACTGTTGGCAAGAAAAGTACATGGCAGACTTGAACTATCCGTACTCAGTTGACAAATACCAGAAATCATCTTAAAATTAAACATGGGATTTATACAAATGAAACTGCCTAAAAGAATCAAGCACAAGATCGAGAACTCCCGAAGGAACAGAGAAGCACAAGCCAATCATGAGGAATGGTTAGCATCGCAAGGCCTCGACCCGTACACATTGAAGCAGAACACAAGGAAATTCTCAGGCTACGACATACCCGAATACAAGTCAGACCCCAATCAACCCAAGTGCGGTGACAAGATACCAGTGAATGGTGGCAACAAGAGAGAAGAGATGAAGTACTCTGGAGAACGTAAGTTACTAGGTATTGGCATGATGCACAAGAGTAACCTTGTGCCTGTGTGGGACGAGGAAGGTGCAAAAGAAATTACTTTGATGAAGGGTAACAAGTAGCATTAAATATTGTCATGCTAGACAATGTCAAAGAAATACATATAGAACCAACAAGCCTTTGTAACGCAGAGTGCCCGATGTGTGCAAGGAACGTACTAGGCAAAGAAATAAATCCCTACATCACCCTTAAGAGTCTTTCAACAAAATGGTTTGAGGGAAATATCAAACCAGACACAATCAAAAAATTACAGAAGGTGTTTTTCTGCGGTAACGTTGGTGATCCGGCATCCACACCTGAACTGCTAGACATCATATCGTACCTCAAAATCAGCAATCCAGATCTAGTTGTTGGCCTAAATTCCAACGGTGGCCTCAAAACAAAAGATTGGTGGACACGATTGGGTAGGCTACTTAATGGTCCTTTGGACTACTGCGTCTTCAGTATAGACGGTCTGGAAGATACAAATCACATCTACAGGGTCAATGTCAATTGGCAAAAGATCATGGAGAACACCAAGGCATTCATAGACACAGGCGCAAGTGCCCACTGGGACATGCTGGTTTTTGATCACAACAAACACCAAGTCAACCAGATTAAGGACCTAGCGTACTCCATGAGATTCAAATGGTTCCGTACAAAGGAGACTGACAGGTGGGACACTTACCAAGAAGTACAACTAGAACCAGCGACGCAGTTTGTTCCAAAGGTTTATTCTAAGGAGGTCGAATGCGAAAAGAACAGAGACTCTAGTGTATTCTTGGACTACACTGGAAAATTCTGGCCATGTTGTCATATGGCAGAAGCATACCTAAACAAGATAGGGTACGAACTACATCAAGACATCCGGATGTACGACAACGAAAAATTGATGACAGAATACCAATTAAGGCTAGACAACAGGAATCCATTTTATATTTGCTCGAGAGCCTGTGGTATAACTACCAACAAAAGACAACAATGGAAGAGTGAGACTCAATTAAGGTAATGGCAAGAATAGGAAGGAAATCTACACTGAAATGGATACAGGAAGACTATAATTCTAACCCTGTGCGATTCTGTTGTGAGGTCATAGGAATGATTTCCAACCTCATAGCATCATTGATCCTGATGTGGTATTCACCAAACCCACCAATGTTCATTGCCTACATATTCTTCCTTATAGCCACCTGCTTTCTGATGTATGGTGCCTACAGCCGTAGGAGTTTTGGATTCACTGTCATGTATTTGGTTTATTTAGGTATTGACGGTGTAGGGTTCTTGAAAACAATTTTTTGATTATGAATTATATAGTTTTAACACCAGATGGAGTAGGCTCTACCATTTTACAGAGATTACTGACAATCCATTTACACATGAACAAACATGACTTAATAAACATTCATGAATTAACAAATGGATTGAAGATAAGTCACGGAGTCGTTGTAAAGGATTTCAACCTGGGATACACACAATCTTTAGACGATATAGAAAAATTATTGACAGGTTCAAAAAAAGAAAAAAGTCTTGTTGGAAGATTAGCAAAGTACCACATGGACAAGCGGAATGATGATCCAAAAACTCAAAAGATATTCTATTCTTTCATTAATAATTTCTTTCAACATCGTATTGTTTGTCTACGAAAAAATGTGTTCGAATATGCCCTTAGTTGGAGTATCAGACAGAAGTCTGGAGTCAAAAATATAGAGTCAAAGACAGACCGTCAGAAAGTTCTGCAGGTAGATAGAGTGGATGAAGATTACTTTCTACAAAAATGTAAGGAATATGTTTCGTACATGGATTGGACAGATAACTTGAAACCCACCGAAACTGTGTATTACGAGGATCTAGTAACAAACACTGACTCTGTTCTCGAAAAACTCAGTGGTGTCAAAAGTGCATTCAAAGAAACTTTTGGAATTACATTGACTGACATTCTGAAAAAAGAATATGAATCGTTCAATTGTCTTACAAAACGCACTCCCTTGAATATTAACTCGCGTGAGAAGAATGCAGTGATAAACTATAGGAAATTTGTTAATGATTTGAACTCGCAGGGAATCATTTTATCAAGCCCGGTTAAAAATACAACACTCACAGACAAGAAAAAACAGATACAAAATTTCGATAAATGCCTTGACAAATTCCGTTCATTCGCTAAATCACACAATTGGATAGATCAATCCATAGCCACTTACGATTTTTACACAGGAGATTCTTGTGTTGAAGATTGACAGATTTGTAAATTGGAGTTCTAGGTACAGCGGAAAAGATTCATTTTGGAATTGTGATGACCGATGGCATTTCCTTAGATATGCAAAAAAAATCAAATACGACTACAACTCACTAGGATTTAGGGACACAGAATGGCCCGAAGATCTGACCGATGTCATATGGTGCATAGGTGATAGTTTCACTGTAGGTCTGGGCCAACCCTTTAATGAAACATGGCCGCAGTTGCTACAGAAAAAACTCGGCAAGAGATGTATAAACCTCGGAGAGAACGCCTGTAGCAACGACGCTATACTATTAAGAACCAAAGAAGTAGTAGAAAGATATCAACCAAAAATCGTTGTTGTGATGTGGAGTTATTTTGCTAGGAGAATGCGAGGAGGAATTAATGTAAACCATGACAAGAACGACTTTGGCAACAAAAATGACCTCGATAACTTCTCCAAAAATTTTGAACTAGCGGAAAAACTACCTACAAAAATTATTCACATGCTAATACCAAATGCCTTTGTAAACCCCACGATAAAGTACGCCACATCTAAGAAGTACCCTGGTGATAAGATAAATTTTATCGAGCAATTAGATTACGCCAGAGATGGACACCATTTTGATCTCAAAACCAGCCAGAGTGTGGCCAACCTAGTGGCCGGAAAAATCAACAAAGATATCATGGAGTAAATGCATTTCATATGAAAAGGTTAATATTGAGATGGCTCGGAGGCAGTGGTGGAGACACACTACTATACATCCTAAACAAACAGAACAAATTTTACACCAATGTATCTTTCCCTAGTACCGATCTTTCCGACAAGGACAGCACACCAACCAAAGGGTCTGCTAACAAAGAGTACCCCACGTTCGATAATTCACGGAATTATGATGCCAAGCCGTTCATTGATGATTTGAAAGCACTGTCAAAAAGAACCAATTCATTTATAATCAAACAGCATTTCGCTAATGACGATATTGACCGCAAAATTGGACAACTGGTAGACATAGTCAACGTGGGTTTTGATTTGAATTTTTTACCATTCGTGGTGCGGGCAAATTTACAGAAGACAGAGACAGTGAACAACAGGAATCATCCTGAAAAAACATATCTCGACGAAACACTAAGAAAGATTAACACGAAATTGACCCCAGAGCAGACCTATGCACTGACCATTTGGAATCTTGTGATACACAACAAAGAAATCATGGAAAAATTTAGATTGTCGACTTCACCCTTGATGCTTAATAATTTTTTCCATGATCCAGGAAAAATCGAAAACTTTTTCAAAGACAAAGGGTTCGCTTTGAATTTAGATGCACAATATTTTCGCAATTGGAAAAAAAGGAATACCAATCTTTTATCAAGCAACAGGTTCCAAAATTACCTAAAAAATATGCAATTCGACTACACAGACAAAAACCTTGATCTAACAGAAAGATATGTGTTTCTGGCTCTTTCTGGAAAAAAATTCCAATATCTAGTCTAAAAAGTCAATAATATCAACCATTCTAGTAAGATCAACTCCAGTTGACTGATCTGGAAAATGTGCTATAATTGTTTTATGATTAGACTAATAATACTATTTGTAATCTTCCTAGCGGTGTATCCGATGATAGGAGATGGTTGGGCACAGTTCAGCAATGATTTTAATGTTGCTGGCGTATCTAACTGGATATCAGAGCAGGTTGCAAACTTTAAACAATAAGGATAACATGAAAAACATAAGCAAATTATTTCTTATACTTTTTGCAGGTTTACTTGTTGCACAGTGTTCTACATATTCGATGAAGTCGGACATGAGCAAGAATGGTGTAATAAACAAGACTCCTAAATGGTATGTGAAATATCCACACACAACTAAGAAAACATATCAAGAGGCGGCCTCGGCTGTTTCTCCTGATCTTGAGTTGGCTGTGAAGAAGGCTACACTATTGGCAAAGGCTAAACTGGCTGATAGGATTAATGGTGAAATGAACAACAGGACTACCATTAACAAGAATGAAGCAGGTACAAATGAGTCCATGACGGTGACTGCACAATCGCAGGACATTGTTGTGAACGTGATCAACGACACACTTGTAACTCACTACCAAGTGAAGAAACAAGTTATCTACACAACTAAAAATAAATCTTACAGGGTTTATGTGATGGTTGAGATAGGTAAGGATCATGTGGCTAACATCGTATCAGAGATCAAACAAATGAAGTTGGCTAAGAACATCGACACTAGCACAATCGATGAAGCGGCCGACAAAGTGTTAAAGAACTAGGGTTATGAAAATCATATTTTACATCATTGCCCTAGCCTTCCTTTCGCTAGGTTTGATTATTTTCTCTACCACTGCAAAGGCAGGTGGCCCATGGATGGATCAATACTGTGATATAGAGACAACACAGATCAGAGTGGTTGATACACATGGCAACATCGTTGAAAGCAAAGTCGAAGAGAAGGTGGTGTGCAAGGACGGAGCAAGTGATTTCCTTTTTGACATGGGTATAGCAGACAGTTGTCAGATGTACACGTGGGACATGCCCATAGGAGAAGTAGTGATTAC
>Ga0257121_1001376_pt1 | contig 18436 bp, 16 predicted proteins | sample SI106_100metaG_FD_190180 | JGI IMG/M metagenome (GOLD analysis project Ga0257121, IMG submission 190180) | Marine microbial communities from Saanich Inlet, British Columbia, Canada - SI106_100 | ecosystem: Environmental > Aquatic > Marine > Inlet | place: Canada: British Columbia | collected... | reverse complement strand
CACAAGCGTTTACGGTTGCGATTCCACGATTACATTGGATTTAGTAATAAATCAAAGCACAAGTTCTTCAATCACAGAAACCGCAATAGATTCTTACACCTTAAATGGTGTCACCTATGATACCACGGGGGTCTATTCACAAACCATAAACAACAGTGTAGGCTGTGACAGCACAATTACCTTAAACCTAAGCATAGAAAGCAGTGTGGGAATAATCGAAAATATTGAGGAGATTTTAGTGTATCCAAATCCAACGAATGAAAAAATTCGAGTATCGGTGCCTGCTTATTTAATTGGTGTTAAAGCACGTATATATGACGCATCAGGAAAAGAGATACTTAGCTTTATTCAATCAAAAAAGAAAATGATTATTGATTGCTCGGCTTATCCAAAGGGCACCTACAATATTTCATACCAGAAAGGAGACAAGACAAGCAGAGTAAGTTTTGTTAAAACTTGAGTCTTTGATAAGGGAATGTTAGACCAATCCGTAGGATTTTTGAATTAGCTTATAAATTAAAGCGTCGGGAACATCTTGATTAACATACACTGAATTCCAATGTTTTTTATTCATGTGGTATCCAGGACGTATTCCATGATACTTTTCCCTGAGCTCAAGGGTCTCAATAGGGTCGCATTTTAAATTGATAAACTCAAAATCAAAGGTGTTTGCGAGTGCAAAAATCTTATTTTTTTTCTTAAAAACTAGGGTGTTTTTATCAAAGGGAAATGTTTCTTCTGCCTCATCCAGTGAGCTGCAATAATCATAAAACTCTGCAAAAATCAACTTAATGAATGGCGGGAGCAATGTCTTTATTCCCTAAATCGTAAAGCATTTTGGTGTGCTCTTTGAGGGCGCCCATAAAAGTGGCATAAGAATGATAAGGAATTTCAAACTCCTCAGCCGTAGACTTAACGATTTTAGACAACTTTCGGTAATGTATGTGACAAATATTCGGAAATAAGTGATGCTCCACTTGGTAATTTAAGCCTCCTACGTACCACGAGAATAACCTTGACTCGTGCGCAAAGTTTGCGGTATTGTGCATTTGACTTACTGCCCAATCGGATTCAATATCTCCAGACTTATCTGGTAAAGGATACGTTGAGGTAGGAACAACGTGCGCTGGCTGAAATACAATACCTAATATAAATCCGCATAGGAACTGCATCAACAAATAACCACTCAAGGTAACATACCAAGAAGCCGGACTCAACCAAAAAGGAAGCGCAATAAAAATGGCTGTGTAAACAACTTTATTAACGATAATGTTCCTCACGTGTTTTTTAAATGTAAGTCCTTGCGTTTTTAAAAGGTCTAATTTTTTGTAACGCATTGCTTGAGAATAGTCTTTATTAATAAACCAAGTAATGGTCATTAAACCATAAAAGAAATAAGCATAAAAATGCTGAAACCGGTGAATTTTATACCTTTTAGTGTGCGGCGAAAATCTTAATATAGCAGGGGGAGGGGCAATGTCTTCATCATAATTTGTGACATTGGTGTAGGTATGGTGCAGTACGTTATGCTGAATCCGCCAATTTGCTGGATTTCCAGCCAATATGATAAGAATTTTACCAATGAAACTATTTACAGCAGGATTTTTAGAATAAGCACCATGATTTGCATCATGCATTACAGACAAACCACATCCCGCCATACCAATTCCCATCAACGTCCACAAACCTATTACAGCCCATGATTCGATGTTTAAAGTAAGAATTAATACGAATGGAATAATATACAAAGAAACCATGCAAATGGTTTTAAAAACCATAGCTGAGTTGGCATGTCTTGAGATATTTTTTTCTTTAAAATAACCGTTAACACGTTGGCGTAAAACCTTGTAGAATTCAACGTTTTTACCTTTAACATAATTCACTGAAGTAAAGCCTGTATTGTCTGCCATAGTGCAAAGGTAACCATTAGTAAATGGAATTGTTCACTTATTGTATTTAATTTTAAACGGTCTGAAGTTCAAATAGCTTCTTGTAGACTCCTTTTTGTTGAATAAGTTCGGGATGGCTTCCTCTTTCTACGATTTTCCCGTTGGCGAGTACCAATATCATATCGGCATTCTTAATCGTGCTCAACCTGTGCGCAATAATGATGCAGGTTCTTTTTTCCATAACCTTGTCGAGTGCCTGTTGTACCAGTTTTTCTGATTCAAGATCCAGGGCTGATGTGGCCTCGTCAAGAATCAATATTTCAGGGTTTTTGTAGATGGCTCTAGCAATACTAATCCGTTGTTTCTGCCCGCCAGATAGCTTATTGCCTCGCTCACCAATGACCGCTGAATAATCTTGCTCGAATTTTGAAATAAAGTCGTGTGCATTTGCTGTTTTTGCAGCTTCAACAACTTTTTCCATATTGAAATTTTCTTCACCAAATGCAATATTTGCAGCAATACTTGTGTTGAAAAGAATGGCATCCTGTGAGACCAAACTAATTAATGATCTTAGCTCTCTAAGGTATAAAGACGCAATATCTTTACCATCGATTTCGATAGTTCCGTTTGATGCATTGTAAAACCTTGGAATGAGATTGATTAAGGTTGTTTTACCACTTCCCGACTCACCAACCAGTGCTATGTTTTGACCTTTTTTAATTGTGAAGTCGATTTGATCTAGTATCGTGGTGTCATCGTATTTGAAAGACACATTTTTGAATTTTATTTCATCGCTAAAACGATCAATTGAATTAGGAGATTTTATTTCTGTAACCACTTCATCTAGGTTGAGCACCTCATTGATTCGATCTTGAGACGCACGAGACTTAATCATGTTAGAGATGTTTTTTGAGATGTTTTGAATAGGCCTTAGGAGCTGAGAAAAAACAATTACAAATGTCAAGAACACTTCCCCAGAAAACGCATTGCTTGGGTCATCGAGGATCAATTTACCGCCGAACCAAACCAAACTAAGCATTACAAAGGCTCCAATGGTTTCATTCAACAATGGAGACAAATCTTTTTTCCTGAACGTCCTGGTGATCAGTCTTTGGTGTTGTAGATTGGTGCGTTTGAATCGGTTCACTATAAAGGAAACGGCATTAAATGCCTTTATAATCCTTATTCCATCAATGCCTTCATCCATGGAGGAATATAGTCTGCTTGTTTGCTCTTGACTTTTTTTCGCTGTTCGTTTTAGGCTTTTTCCGATTAGAGAAATGACCAAGGCGGATATGGGCAAAAGAAAAAAGGAAATAAGAGAAAGCTGAGGACTTAAATAAATCAAAGTAGCCACGTTTATTACAACCGCAAACGGCTCTCTAAATAAAAGCTCTAACAAACATACAACTGCGATTTCTATTTCGTTGACATCACTGTTCATTCTCGCCATTAAATCCCCTTTCCTTTCATTTGAGTAATATGACAAAGGCAATTTCATGGCTTTGTGAAAAAGTGAGTCTCTTACATCGCGAACAACGGTCATTCGTAGCTCAGATTGAAACCAAACTGCGCCATATCTAAATAAGTTCTTTAAAAAGAAGGCAATCATGACCGAAACACAAACAAAGAACAAGGCATCAAGAGGATTATTTTTCACCATCGATGACATGGTAAAGTTGTAATAATCTTTCGCGTAAACAAAAAGATCAGAAAACCCCCATTCAAACTGAGGCTTTGGAGTAATATCTATGCTGCTAGGGTCTCTAAAAATTAATTGCAATACAGGGATGAATAGTACAAGCGAAAGCAGGTTGAAAATAACAAACAAGAGGTTGCTCAACACAACCATTATCGTCAAAAACTTGTACTTCAGCGTATAGCGTAATATTTCAAGGTATGATTTCATCATTGGTGCAAAGATACATTTTTAGTTTTCGCACAATGGTATCATAGTATTCTTAAATTTGTAATATGGGATCAATACGTCAGGGTAAAATAGAATCAGTTATACAAAGTGAACTTGCTAGCTTTTTTCAGAAAAACAGCTCAATTTGTTTGGGGGCAATGGTTACCGTAACGGTAGTAAGGGTTACAAGTGATTTGTCATTGGCGAGATGCTACTTAAGTATTTTTGGCGCAAAAGAAAAAGCAGAGGTTTTTGAGAGTATAGAGCAAAACACTGGTAGGATTAGAGGAGACGTAGGGCGAAAATTAAAAAACCTAAGAAAAATTCCGGCGCTTAAATTTTTTATTGATGACTCTCTGGATTACGCGTCTAAAATTGATCAGCTTCTAAAAAAATAGATATCAAAACACCTTTTTATATCGCATACAAGTATTTACGTTCGCAAAAAAAGCGAAATGTAATTACCATAATTACGCGTATTGCTGTAATAGGTATTGCTGTAATCACATGCGCCCTTGTTATTCTACTTTCTGCTTTTAATGGGATGGAAAAATTGATTGATCAAATTTATAGTGAATTTGATGCTTCAATTACCATTACACCAAAGAAAGGCAAAACCTTTTCTGAAACCGAAATTAACTGGAACGACCTTTCTTCTACAAATGGAGTCAAAACGATAGCAAGAGGAAGGGAAGAGCTGGTTGTGTTAGAATATGGTCAACCCATAGAAGAACAAAAAGATTATCGTATTAAACGCACAAATGCCAAACTTTATGCTGTAGATGATGCCTTTTTGGAGCTAACGGAGTTACCCAAGCATCACAAAGGGGGCAGTCCAGTATTACATAATTCACAGGGCCCCATTGGTATAATGGGAATTGCGTTAATCAATAAACTTGAAGCCTCAATTAATTCAGAATTCACCATATTCCTTCCTAAGAAAAACATTTCAGTTCGTGCAAAGCAACCGTTTTTAAAAAAGAAAACACGTATATCGTCAGTACTCGTCTATCAAAATAAAATTGTAAATGAAGAAACATTTCTTTGGCCGTTGAGTGATTTCAGAGCGTTTATTAAGGACACGAACAAAACAATTTCGCACATATACGTGAGAGCGGATTCCAATGTGAATCTTGATGATCTAAAAAACAGTATTCAACAAAAAGTGGGAGATTCATTTCAGGTAAAAACCTATTACGAAAAGAATGCACTCATATTCAAAACAAGCAAATCCGAAAAACTCATATTAACATTGATATTAATTTTCGTGTTTATTCTGGCCTGTTTTAATTTGGTATCATCTATTACGATGATTTACATTGAGAAAAAGAATAATTTTCTCGCCTTAAAAAGCATGGGCATCACCCAAAAGGGAATTTTTCAAATTTTCTTTTTTCAAGGAGTTATGATTTCTGGCATTGGCGCTTTCCTTGGGGCATTATTGGGTTATCTCATTTGTGCATTACAAATGAGGTTTGAGCTGATAAAAATTTCTGCGAATCAAGCATATCCAATCGGATTTTCTTGGATTGATTTTTCTACAATTGTGGTTTCAGTAAGCATTTTAACAGTTCTATTTACGTTTATTACGGTTAAATTATTGACTAGGAACGATTAAATGGTGTTTGAGCCATAATTTTTTAATGTTTTCAATCGCTTTTATTTAAAATAAATGGATTATATTTGCACCCAAATTCAAACAGGTATAAATGTCTAGTTTAAAAGGAAAAGTTTCTCAGGTTATCGGCCCCGTAGTTGATGTTGCCTTTGAGAAAGAGGTAGAGCTACCAAAAATTTATGACGCCCTTGAGGTATTTAAGTCAGATGGAACACGAGTTGTTCTTGAAGTTCAAGCACACATTGGAGAAAACTCCGTTCGTACCATTTCTATGGATTCAACGGATGGATTTACTCGGGGAATGTCGGTCGTTTCAACAGGAACCTCCATTAAAATGCCAACGGGTGAAAGCATCAAGGGAAGATTATTTAACGTGGTAGGAGAGGCGATTGATGGAATTAAAGGTGGTAATCTGGATAACACGAATGGTTTACCTATTCACAGAGACGCTCCGAAATTCGAAGAGCTTTCTACTGCTACTGAAATATTATTTACAGGAATTAAGGTTATTGACTTGATTGAGCCATACGCTAAAGGGGGTAAGATTGGTTTGTTTGGAGGAGCAGGAGTTGGTAAAACGGTACTTATCCAAGAGCTTATTAATAACATTGCTAAGGGTCACGGTGGTCTTTCTGTATTTGCCGGGGTTGGCGAAAGAACAAGAGAAGGAAATGACTTGCTTAGAGAAATGCTTGAATCAGGCATTATTAAATATGGAGATGATTTCATTCATTCTATGGAAGAAGGTGGATGGGACCTAAATAAAATTGATCTAGAGGAGATGAAAGAATCAAAAGCGACTTTTGTTTTTGGTCAAATGAATGAGCCTCCAGGGGCAAGAGCAAGAGTAGCACTTTCAGGACTTACGATTGCAGAATATTTTAGAGATGGTGACGGTGAAGGACAAGGGAAAGACATCCTGTTCTTTGTTGACAATATATTTAGATTTACACAAGCAGGTTCAGAGGTTTCTGCACTTCTTGGAAGAATGCCGTCAGCGGTTGGATACCAACCGACACTTGCTACCGAGATGGGAGCGATGCAGGAAAGAATTACTTCTACAAAAAGTGGTTCAATTACATCTGTTCAGGCGGTATATGTTCCTGCGGATGACCTTACAGACCCTGCACCGGCGAACACATTTGCTCACCTTGATGCAACTACGGTATTGTCAAGAAAAATTGCAGAGCTCGGGATTTACCCAGCAGTTGATCCACTGGATTCAACATCAAGAATTTTGACACCAGAAATTGTTGGAGACGAACATTATGATTGTGCTCAGCGTGTGAAAGTAACTCTTCAGCGTTACAAAGAGCTTCAGGATATTATTGCCATCCTAGGAATGGATGAGCTTTCTGAAGAAGACAAAATGATTGTTCACCGTGCAAGAAGGGTTCAGCGTTATTTATCTCAGCCATTCCATGTTGCAGAGCAATTTACCGGGCTCCCAGGAGTTTTGGTTGATATTCAAGAAACAATTACTGCTTTTAACGATATCCTTGATGGAAAATACGATAAATATCCAGAAGCTGCCTTTAACTTAAAGGGTGGTATTGAAGATGTTATTGCAGCAGGAGAAAAAATGCTTTCTGAGGCATAATCACTATGAAATTAGATATAATTACTCCGGAGTCAGGTATTTTTAGTGGAGAAGTAACAGCTGTTTCTCTTCCAGGTAAAGATGGAATTTTTCAGGTGCTAAATAATCACGCCCCTGTCATCTCTGCCCTGTCTGAGGGAGTTCTTTCTATTGATCTAGAGAGCCCGTTAAGTGAAGAACAAAAAAATGAGGCAATTGAAGTCGAATCACCAGAAAAAATTTCTGTGAAGATTAAAGGTGGTATTGCCGAATTGACAAATAATAAGCTGATCGTTTTAGCAGAATAAATAAGATTGAATGAGGAACCTTTGTTTCTCTACATTTCTTATATGTTAAGACATGTTAAGCCTTTTAATTTAAGGCTTGACACAAGAATGTTTAATTATCTTCGTTAAGCTTTACAATGAGTGATTTAAGTCATATCGATCTGAATAATGTTCCAGAACATGTAGCCATCATCATGGATGGTAATGGTCGATGGGCAAAAAGTCACGGAGAAGATCGTCTATTTGGTCATTCTAAAGGAGTAGATGCGGTTCGAGAAACACTAAAAACAGCTACAGAGCTGAAAGTAAAGTATCTGACATTATATGCCTTTTCAACAGAAAACTGGAATCGACCTCAAAAAGAAGTAGAAGGTTTGATGAATTTATTGGTTCATTCATTGTCAAACGAAATTGACGAAATGAACCAAAACGGTGTGAGACTTCAGGCCATCGGGAATATTAAAGGATTACCCGTAGACTGTCAGGAGAGTTTGGAAGATGCGATTGAAAAAACAAAAACCAATAAAAAGATCACTCTTGTACTTGCATTAAATTATAGTTCCAAATGGGAAATAACGGAAATGGTTAAAACCATATCTAAGGATTTAGCCCAAAATGAAATAACAGAAAACGATATTACAGATGAGTTGATCTCTCAACATCTTACTACGAAAAACATTCCAGACCCAGAGCTTTTGATTAGAACAAGTGGAGAACGAAGAGTAAGTAATTTTTTACTTTGGCAAATTGCATATTCAGAATTTGTCTTTTTAGACATATTTTGGCCAGATTTTGGTAGAAAACAATTTGTTGGAGCTGTTTACGACTACCAAAATCGTGAAAGAAGATTCGGCATGGTATCAGAACAAATAAACATCACAGAATGAGAATATTAGGCGTATTTATATTGTGCTTTCTTTTTCCATTTTTAAGCACTGCTCAAATAGGGGGCTCATTGTCAGAATTGGACTTTTCTTACCTAAGCCCGAAAGAATATGAGCTTGGTCCTATTAAAATATATGGTGCCAATAACTATGACCATCAAGCCATTAAATTAATTGCAGGATTAAGACAAGGCTTACCGATTACGCTTCCAAGTGAGCAAATCAATACTGCCATTAAAAACCTCTGGGCAGAAGGCTTGTTTTCGGATATTGCGATATATGCAGAAAAAGAAATTTCAGGAATTGTTTATTTAATTATTGAATTGAAACCAAGACCAAAGCTCTCAAGGTTCCGGTTTAAGGGTGTTTCGAAAAGAGAAGCGGATAAAATTCGGGAAGAAATATCTCTTTTTTCAGGAAAGACCATTACAGAAAACTTAGTTTTTCAAACAAGAAATCAAATCCGCGGTTTCTTTCGAGAAAAAGCTTTCTACAACGTTAAAGTGAATATCGACAGAATTAAGGACACGGTAATTAACAATTCTGAACTTTTTGTAATAGCTGTAGATAAAGGAGAGAAAGTTGGGATAAAAGAAATCAAAATAAACGGTGTCAGTGGTGTTCCAATGTGGAAATTGAAGTTGGCAATGAAGGACACAAAAAAGAAATCTATATTGAGAATCTTTAAAAGGTCAAAATTCACACAATCAAGTTATGAGACCGATAAAGAAGCTTTATTGGCCAAGTTTAATGCTGTGGGACTACGTGATGCGGAAATCGCATCTGATACAGTATATCAAATAGATGAAAAAAACATGGTAATTGACCTTACAATTAATGAAGGAGGCAAGTACTATTTTGGAGATATTTCATGGACAGGAAATACCAAGTACCGGTCATCATATTTGGATACAATACTTGGGATTAAAAAAGGGGATTTATACAACAAGTCTCTCTTGGAACAACGTATTTTTGGTAATGGAGATGGGCGTGACATTTCATCTTTGTACATGGATAGAGGATACCTTTTTTTTCAAATCATTCCTGTAGAGACCAATGTAACGGACAGGCACATCAACTATCAGGTTAGAATGCTTGAAGGGAAAGAAGCACGTATTGGGAGCGTTACCATTAGAGGGAATACCAAAACAAATGATTATGTCATTCTTCGGGAGGTAAGAACAAAACCGGGAGATTTATTTAATAAAGCAGATATAATGAGAACCCAAAGAGAGCTTGCTCAATTGGGATATTTTAATGAACAAGCATTTCAAGTCAATCCTCTTCCAAATCCTGCCAAAGGAACAGTTGATATTGAATATGTTGTTGAAGAAAAATCTTCTGATCAAATCGAATTGTCTGGAGGTTATGGTGGTGCAGGACCAACTACGAGTGGAAGGATAATAGGTACTTTGGGGCTCACATTTAATAATTTTTCAACAAAAAATTTCTTTAAAAAAGAGGCTTGGAGCCCACTGCCTGGAGGAGATGGACAAAGACTTTCTATTAGGGCCCAATCAAATGGGCGTTATTATCAAGGCTATAATTTCTCATTTACAGAGCCTTGGTTAGGGGGTAAAAAACCGAATTCATTGTCGTTTTGGATCAACAATACTGCTTTGAGCTCGAATGGTTTGTTGCGAACTAATCCAGATTATAATGGCTTGTCAATAACGGGAACAGGAATAGGCCTGGGAAGAAGAAAAAAGTGGCCGGATGATTATTTCACAGCTTATTATGAATTGAGTTATCAGTATTATGATGTAGTTAATGATTTTCGATTCCCGTTGTTTACAGAAGGGTATGCAAATGATATTGCGTTTAAATACGTGCTTCAGCGAAGCTCTGTAAGCGCACCTATTTACCCTCAAAGTGGTTCAAACTTTAAGTTTACCGCAAAAGCTACATTACCATATTCATTGTTTACTGACGTTGATTATTCTAGCGCCTCAAATCAGGAGCGATTTAAATACCTTGAGTATTACCGGTTCCGTTTTACAGGAGAATGGTACCTACCTCTTTCTCCAGACAAAAAACTTGTTCTTATGCCTAGGGTTGGATTTAGTTATATTGGAGCATACAATAAAGAAAAAGGAGTTACGCCTTTTGATCGATATTCTATGGGAGGAAGTGGTTTGTCTGGCGTAAATCAGCTTGGAGGACGAGAAATAATTGCTTTAAGGGGGTATGAGGATCAATATGTGTCATCAGCTGGAGGAGACCCGATTATAGCGAAATATACCCTGGAGTTGAGATACCCTATTTCATTAAACCCATCAGCTACATTTTATGCGCTAACTTTCGTAGAGGCAGGAAACACGTATCCGACATTTGAAAACTTCAATCCGTTTAATGTAAAAAGATCCGCAGGAATAGGAATAAGGGTTTTTCTACCGATGTTTGGAATGCTGGGACTCGATTATGGATTTGGCTTTGACAAACTTGATTCCTGGGCAGATGGGTTTGGTAACGCAACAGATCAATCAATTGATCAAAGGGGCTTTTACCCGAAGCTTAGCTTCTCAATTGGAATGAATTTAGGGGAGCTTTAAATGGTCTTGTTTTAATTTTGAAAAAGTCGGGTTTTTTTCATAATTTCCATCTCCAATTTAAAGACACACATGAAAACATTCGTTTTAGCAGTGAGTATGATGTCATTATGTTTTGCATCATGGACTCAATATTTTATTTCAGCAACTTATATAAACACAACACCTCAAGTCACACTTGCAAGTGTTGCAAATTTACCACTAGAGTATGATGTTGAAACATACAAGATCGTTTATAATACAATTGATGCCCTGGGTAACCCCACCATTGCTTCTGGAGCTTTTTGCTTTCCCATTTCAGAAGATTGTTCAAACTTTCCCATGGCCGTTTATGAGCATGGAACGAGCCTCAGGAAAGTAGATGTTCCCTCTTATGATGTGCAGGAAGCCTATATTGGCAAGATATTCTCATCCGGAGGATATAATGTGGTCATGCCTGATTATATAGGAATGGGAGAAAGCCCTGGACTTCATCCATACTGCCACGGTGAATCAGAAGCGACGGCAACATTAGATATGATTCGTGCAGTTAGAGAAGGGGAAGATTTAGGTTTAATTCCGGGTATGACTGAAGACAATGGGGAAATGTTTATTACGGGATATTCACAAGGAGGTCATGCGGCAATGGCAACACACAAACATGTTGAAGACAATAACCTTTTATCTGAATTCAATATTTTAGCTTCGGCGCCTTGTTCAGGGCCTTATGAGATTACTGGAGCAATGGCTGATACCATACTTGCGGCATCATATTCTAATCCTGGCTACATCGTGTATTTAATGGCATCATATCAATCGGTTTATGGAAACTTGTATAATACGTATTCAGATATTTTGCGCTCACCTTATGACCAAATTGTAGTGCCTTATTTTAATGGAGACAATACTACTTTGGGAATGGGGAGTCTCAATAATCAATTGCCCACAATCATTCAGGAGCTTGTTGTTGATTCTGTACTTCAAAACTTCCTGAATTCAGCCTCTGATTTTTCACACCCTTTGTGGCAAGCCATGTCTGACAATGACAATCACGACTGGGTTCCGGAACGACCGGTTAGAATGTATTATTGTACTGGAGACGAGCAGGTTTCTTTCCAAAATGCCATTGCGGCTGAGGCTACGATGCTCGCAAACGGAGCTCAAAATGTAGAAGCCATATATATGGGAGATGGCATGCACAATGAGTGTATTCTCCCATCATTGTCTGATGTTTACTATTGGTTTGACACGCTACGAACACCATGTATAACAAATGGAATAGAAGTCATTAAGCTTGATGGGGCAGAAATGTTTCCAAACCCAGTTATTGACGAATTGGAGATTAAAATACTAAGCCCAGGAAAAAATCAAATCATCATTTCAGATGGTTTTGGTAAACAAGTTGAGCACATTCAAAATGTTCAAAACAGCATTAACATTTCAATGTCAGATTATGATTCGGGATGTTACTTTATAGAGGTGAGAATGAAAGAAAAATCTGTCATTCAGAAGGTAATCAAAGAATAAAGCGTTCTACCCTGCCAAAAACTCAAGCTTAACGTTTGTTGCTTTTTGACCTTTGATTTTAAAAGAATATTGATACGTGCTTTCTGGACACCAATCCATATCTTCTACATAGGTTTCTTCATATATATAAAGAATAAAAGCATCCTGTTTATTATCATATGAAAGGTCCATTTTGTCAAGGCAATTGCATTCAAAAGGCTCAAATAATAATTCGACTGCATAAGAGTTTCCATTTTTCAATTCAGCAGGATCGGCTATTTTCAATAAGTCGGATAGCTGCTGCTGACTGAAACTCAAAACACCTTCTGAAGAGGCTTCCATTTCTTTGTAAAGGTTTTCTGACAAATCAGCATCAAAAATGATTTTTGTTGATTTTTCCGTAGTTGAAACAGCGACATCATCATTTGTTTTGCATGATAGAACCATTGAGACGAGGCACAAAGGAAGAATAATGGATTTTGTAAAATTCATAATCAAAGTTAATCAATATCTCACATTAGTCAATTCTTCTGAAACTTTCCAGAGTGTTTTGGCCATTTCTTCATCTTTAGAAAGAGGGTTGGATGTTACTAATACAGGATGACCGCGCATGCCCCACATTTTATCAGGACCAAAAAAGTTACCCGACTTCACTGAGGGGTCTGTTGCAGCTCGAAGTGTTGGGAGCGTCCCCATTTCTGGAGTCTGACCAAATATAGGATTTAAAGCGTTAAGCACTAATGAATGTTTTAGCAAATCTGTTTTGGTCCAGCCGGGATGAGCCGTAACCACAGTCGGAAACCCTGAAGGGTTTTTGTTTCTTCTTGCCATTTCATACGTGAAATAGAGATTTGCAATTTTGGAATCACTGTAGGCTTTATTTGTTTTATACTTGCGTGCTTCCCAATGAATATCATTAAAATTGATATTCCCTCCCAGGTGAGCTAAGCTCGAGGTTGAAACGATGCGGGCACCTTGTGTTTTTCTTAAAATAGGCATTAATAAACCCGTAAGTGCAAAAGGTCCAAAGTGATTGGTTCCCATCTGTATTTCAAAACCATCGGAAGTTTTGGAGTATGGACACATCATGATTCCCGCGTTATTTATCAATACATCGAGTCGGTCATATTTGGACAAAAATACTTTAGCAAATTCTTTTATTGAGGCAAGACTTCCAAGCTCTAATTTTAAAATATCGATACTTGCTTTTGGATTGAATTCTAAAAACTCTTTTTTCACCTCCTCGGCCTTGTCTATGTTCCTGACCCCCATAACTACAGTCGCTTCTTTCTCTGAAAGGATTTTGCTTGCTTGCTTACCGAGGCCACTTGTAGCACCCGTTACAATGATTACTTTACCCCTTTGATTCGAAATGTTTTCGGTGGTCCATTTTTCTTTATTCATGTGTTTGATGTCTTTATTTTTGTTGAAAATGGAAATTAGACTCTCTCATTACTCTTCAAAAGATTCAATAAGATCACCCATCTTTCCATTTTGAAAATCAGATACAGCTTGCTGCAATTCTTCATTGTTATTCATAACGAATGGCCCATAAGAAACAACAGGTTCACGAATAGGTTCACCAGACAAAACAATAAATTGAGAAGCTTCTGATACACTTATATTCAGCAAATCACCATCATTTTTATACCAAATCATCGTTTTGGATGGGACCTTTTCATCGTCAGCTGATAAACTGCCTTTTAAAAGATACAATAGGGTATTGTAATGTTTTGGTAATGGCACTTCAATTGAACAAGCCGAAGTGGCGTCAATCCGAAGTAATGTCTGTGGACTGTATGTTTTGGCCGGGCCGAGAACACCCATAAAATTTCCCGCTACCACGCCAATTGTTGTGTTTTCTAATTTTATTTTAGGTGTTTGTTCTGCAGAAAGTGGCAGGTAATAAGGCGCTTCCTTTTTATGCTTTGCCGGAGTATTCACCCAGAATTGTATAAATTCTTGTTCTCCGCCATTAAGTACAAGGTCTATACCAGGTCTTTCACTATGAACAATTCCATTTCCGGCATGCATCCATTGGGTTCCGCCATCTGACACCACTACATTATTGCCTATTGAATCTTGATGTCTCACGCTGCCTTTAAATATAAAAGTTACTGGAGAAAATCCTCTATGCGGATGAGGACCGACACCAAGCTCTTTTTGATCTCCACCAGCTACAATTGGTTTATCCCAATGGTGAATGAGTAAAAATGGATCAATTTGATCAACCGATTTGGATGGGAGAGGTTGGTCCAATAGATGCCCCCCCATATTGATTCGTTGGGCAGGTATAATTTGTTGAATGGTTCTTGCAATCATAATTATTTGTGAAAATAAAAAACCCCACCTAAAAAAAGGCAGGGTTTTAACACTTTTTGTTTTATTATTTTTCTACCAACTTGATGTAGTCGAATACTACACCATATTGGCCTAAAAAGGTTTCTCCGGAATTAAGGATTTGAAGAGCTCCACCTCCATCTCCCGTGAAAATCTTCTCTCCCGTTTGATTTATTGCAAATGAATATGCCTCTTGAAACACAGAATAATCTTCATTTACCCATGAAAGTGTTGTGTTAATGATGCTGTTAATTAAAGATGTTGTTTCGATGATAGAAACGGTACCACTGCTATTAACGCTCCATCGGAAGGACCCATTTTTTGGTATTTGATTATAGGTGATTGTATAATTTCCAGAACCGTCTTTGTCAAAGAAAAAGGTGCCAGCATTGGTTTCACTTCCTGTCATTACGCCTTGCCAGAGTGAAGAATCTGTAATACCTTGAGAAGTCATTGTCCAATCTAATTCAGCAATTTCCCAGCTTCCAGTTCGGTGAAGGACCCTCTCGGTTTTTTTTGCTTTGCTACAAGACGTTACGGCTAATATTAATAATAGTGAAATTAATGGAAATAAGGTTTTCATGTTTTTTAGTTTTAAAGTTCACATACCCTAAGCAACATCTGTGCCAACAATTAAAAATCCAGTATTTACAGGAGTTTAAGCTATTTGCTTAATGAGAAACAGAAAACTTTTTATTGGAGACCGATTCACCAGAATGGAGAGATAAAATATAAACACCATCAGAAAGCAAAGAAGTATTAATATCAAGTTGCTGCCCTTCTTCACTATTTAAGATTTCATTAAAACTTAAGATTTCATTCCCCAGGACATCTGAAATTGAAATCCTCGTATTGGATGCATTCTGAGTGATAAAGGAAACTACTAATTTTTCTGAGGCGGGATTTGGATATAATTGAATATCAAAGTCATTATTGATTTCCGTTAGATCTGCATCACTCATGATCTCAGTAATTTGTGCATTAAGGATTTCTCCCGTTTCGGCATTTACAATCATCACAATAGCATGAGACTTATTGATGTCATCAACAAATGTAGCTGGAATGGGATTAAAAGTGTAAGAATGAACTCCAATAGGGACTTCATTTGAAGGCAGACTCCCAGAGTTTCCTAAAATATCGTTATTGGACAAGTATCGTGCGACATGATCATATCCTTCAAACTGATAAGGGTCGGCAGGGTCTCCTCCTGTGGAAAAATCAAAATCGTTATTTATACCAGAAGGGAAAGCCATCGGACCATTTGCTCCACCGTCATAATAATTGACCTGTAAAAAGCCATTGTCTTCTCCTAATACATCATCTTCAACAATTACACAGGAAAAACGGTATTGACCAGGAATAGTACCATACCATTCAGATTCTACCGAAACATTGATTTTATTTGTTGCAGCGTTATGTTCAGCGGTGAGTGTTTTGACTTCACATGGAACAACGGCTGTAACACGTTCATTGTGCATGGCTAAGAAGTTATCAGAAACAGGGTTTCCGTTGTCTACACGATCGACGCCACCTCTAGGATAACCACCGGGGATGTAAGTCCCGATATTATCATCATATGCAGTAACGACCATAGGGTCATTTGATCCATTGTGCACTGCGATTCCGATAAATTCGGGAACCGATTCCATATGAGCCAACCCAACAGCTCCCCGAGGACACCAGCCGCACCAGGTTCCAGTTTTCTCCTCTCCCACTACATATTTTGTGGGGATTTGAGTTAATGATACTGTGGGAATTTCAGCGCTGTTGTTTGTAGAGTCAAGATCTCCAATGATATCAACAGAAAGAGCAATCGTATAGGGTTGTCCTCCAACGGCATTGAGAGGCGTTGGACTTGTAAACGCATATGTTTCATCTGAAAGAATGTTAAGTCCAGTGATGTCATCAGAATAAGGTCCACCTCCATCATCCCAAGTAACAGTCAGCGTTGTGATAGGTTCCGAACCTATATTTTGAATTTCACCAGTGAAATTAACAGACCCGTAGCCGATATAAGGCAATAAATCAAAAGAATTTAACCGCACCTCATTTTGAGCTTGAGTGCCATAAATGAAAGTATAAAAAAAGTCATCTTCACTCGTAGCGCTTGTTCCGGCGGTACCATCAACATTTGGTGATTCGGAGTCAGAAATTGCTGTAGTCTCGTCAATTTGTAGCCCCACGCTAAGCGCGCCATCACCAGAAGTATTTCGTTGATCAACAATATAGATGTGATCGCTTCCCTCCTCTAATACGATGGACCAATAAGACCAACCAATTGTTCCATTTACACATGAACTAAAGTGAATCCATTCTTGTTGACTTCCGGCTGCACCAAAAGTTTTTGTTGAAACGTTGTCGTTGGTTCCAGAAGCTATCAACCCCCAAAGGCAAATGGAATTATCTGGAATATTTGCATTTGGAAGAGCCGAAGATGAAGGTCCGGGAACTGCAGTTGCTGAAGTGCTAAATGTTAGGACTCCTGTAGACGAGACTTTATATTCAGTTACCAGGTTTCCATTAAAATTAAAAGGGAATGGAATACTTTGAATAGCTGACCATTCCGCAGGCTCAACTGACGGGCCAAGTAATGACGTCCACCCACTTTCCTGACCGCTTCCATTTGGATATGCGGGGTCTTGATTGATACTGCCTGGGGTATCTCCAACTTCAGTGATGTAATAATATTGTCCAAAGGATAAACCACAAATCAGTAGACTGCAAGTTAGGATTAGCGTTTTCATGTCAATTTATTTTTTGATTTCAAATCAATTAAAGATACGAATATCACAGAAAGAGCCGGCGAGAAATGAAACAGCCCTTAATAATCACATCCAATTTCATAGTATAGTCCAAGAGTGGCTTGTAAACTCTTACTGAAATAGCTCATAGAGCCTTTCCAGCCAAAAATACCTCTTAAAAACGGCACACTGCCGCCCATAACAAAATGCGGACCAATACCATGTATATGTTCATGTTCTCTTATGAAATAGAAACCTGCTGTAGCTCCAAAACCGATGTAGAAAACTTGATAGTCAGTCACATCACGGTACCCTTTTTCAACACCATTAAAGTACATTTCTAAAGCAAGCGGAAGTTCTGCTCCAAATGTAATAGTTCCAGAATTCGCACTAGGAGAACACGTAAGAGATGGATATGCACTTGCTCCTAAACAGAATCCATTTCCTGGATTATTTATATACGTTGATTTAAAAAAGACGGAAGGAGCAATAGCTTCTTGTTCATTTTTGAGCTGCAATGCTTTAACTTGGAGACCAATAGAAGGGTAATAATTTTTTTCCTGATTGGACTGTGAAAACCCTCTTAAACTTAAAAGTAAGAATAAGAAGGAGCATGAAATTAAGAGATGTTTTTTCAAAACAGTAAGGAGGTGTTAAGTATTGTTAGTAGCTTGATATAAATTAAAGGGCAAATATAATGCCAATCAGGATGTTCAGGTTTTTTCAAAAATTAAAACTGATCTCTTAACTGAGAATTTGTTTGTTTTGCTCTAAAAAACCCCGCATAATAGGAAGGATTTTTGGTAAACTTTCCCTTCCAAATCCAACACGAATAAATTTACCTGGATGATCAAACATTTCGGCAGGAATCGTCATGATTCCAGCTTTTTCAACTAGATAGTTGCTGAACTCCAAAGAGGAACAATTGATATTTAACTTCACAAAAGCAGTGGAGCCAGACTTGGGAGGAATAAAGGAAGAAATGATTTCCTGCGTCTGAGCAAATTCTGCAAACAAGTTGATGTTATTCTGTATTTTTTTAATGTTGGGTTGTAGAAAATCGTCAATGTGGTTTAAGGCAATAATCGAGAGAATTTCACTTGGAGCGCTGCTACAAATACTCAAGTAATCTTTATAGCAAATGACCCGATGAAT
>Ga0257121_1001361_pt1 | contig 18580 bp, 16 predicted proteins | sample SI106_100metaG_FD_190180 | JGI IMG/M metagenome (GOLD analysis project Ga0257121, IMG submission 190180) | Marine microbial communities from Saanich Inlet, British Columbia, Canada - SI106_100 | ecosystem: Environmental > Aquatic > Marine > Inlet | place: Canada: British Columbia | collected... | reverse complement strand
TTCGGAAAATTTTTCTGCAATTGAAATGCTGTAGCAAGTCCTACAATTCCTCCACCAACTATTGCTATATCATATTCTTTATTTTGCACCAAGCAAAAGTAAAGAAAGTCTATTTATTAAGAGTGAAAACTCTAGAAATATTAAACCCAAAATAAATATCACCTTCAAGCCAATTTCCATTCGTTTCATGAATAAAAGCACGCTCAAACATAGCAGCTGAATTACTTAAATGCAACTGAAAAACATGACCTCCAGTTTCAATATCCACTCCAACTGAAAGCGGATTAATAGTTGTTCCTTCATTAAATTGCAAAAAATACTCTGCATTTACTGAAACCCTTGAGATTAATTTATACCTTGCTCCCAAGCCAACAGAAAGTAAATCATGTAGGTCACCTTCAATCACAATATTTTTATGAATCAGTGTAGGGCTTAGCTGAATCGATAAATTACTATTCATTTTTCGTGCAATCAACACTTGATGTGCATAGCTCATTTGGTCCGTCATAAAATAACTTTCTTTTTGCATATCTACCCATATTGACTGCTTAAAGAAAACAGAAGAATACCAAACCAAACTAAAAGGGAAAGCATCCTCCCCTTTGCTTTGGCTAACTAATTTTATTTTTGAATTTGCATCAATCGTTTTTAAAAATGAACTTCTACCCAACCCAATTGAAACCCAATCATTCACCCCATAGTCCAAACCAAAACGCACTTGAGAATTGTCCAACCCATATAAATTATACCCTCCAGAATTTAAAGTCCCAAACCTATGTTGAATCAAGAAAAGCAAATCGCCTTTACTCACCAGCTCAACTGATTGCCCATTTACGATTTTCACCCCCTTAAAAGTAGAGCTGATTTTATAGTTTGCATCATCACCCAACAATTGCAACAAATCATCTTGAGCAAAAACAGTGGATTGACAAAAAAGTAAAATTAATAGTATTCTTTTCATCTATATTTTCTTTAGTTCTGCATTTACAGTTACTTCAATTTCTTCAGCAATATTATACATAACTACTTTAGGTATTTTGATTTTATAATCCGTAAGTTCAATAACAAAAGTAGCGTTAATAATTACGTTATTTTTAGTTTTTTCCAAACTTCCTGTAACTTCAACCTTGTTGGATTCTCCATGAATTTTTAAAGTACCAGTTGCTACTATACTCTCATTCTTCTCCTCTATAATTCCTGAGAATGATGCTTTTGGAAATTTATCTGATTCCAAATAACTTTCATTAAAATGTTCTTGCATTAAGGGTTTTGGGAAAATAAAATCTGAAATATTGAGCTGAAAAACTAATTGCTTAGTTTCATCATCATAAACAGCACTTACTTTATTATTTGCTGCTGATATATCTTCTATAGGAGCTTCAGAAAAGAAAGAGATTTCTGCTTCCTTTGCCAAATACTGTTGTGCATTTACTGAAAAACTTAGCACAATAAAAAATATACTAATTATTAAGCGCACCATTATTTTTCCAGTTTTCAATTATTAATATTTCCTCTTCACTTAATCGTTCTCCAAATTTTGGCATAAAACCAAACTCTCTCTTTAAGCTTTCAATCACAGTTCCGTTTATAACCTGATTTTGTATCTCCTGATAATTTGTCAAAGCCATTATCCCATCAGGATTACCCATGGAATGGCAACCCATACAATGCTGCTCAAAAATCGGTTTTACACAATCCGAGAAAGTAGGCTCATTTGTTTCACAAGGGGAAAATTCATTATAAGTACATGAAGAAAGTAAAAACAATAATAAAAAACTAAGGTATTTCATTTTGTAAATATAAAGTTTTAAATTTAATCCTATTAAAGAGTAAAAAACCTAATACAAAAAGAAAAACCACAACCCAAAGAGCCATTTGCTGACTATAAATTGAAGTGATAATCCCAAATAACAAAGGGCCTAAAAAAGCAGTGGCCTTTCCAGTTAAAGCAAAAAAACCAAAGAACTCATTTTGCTTATCTTTAGGAGTCAATTGTGACATTAAGGATCTACTACATGATTGATTTGGACCAACCATCAAACCAATTAAAACTCCAGCAATCCAAAATAATTCCTTTGGATAATCTGTTTCTGGCGCATAAATTGCAATTAAAGTTGCAAAAAGTAGTACACCTAAAGTCAAATTAATAACCTTTTTCACCCCTACTTTATCTTCAATATATCCAAAAACAAAAGCACCAAAACCAGCTGCAATATTAAGAACAATTCCTAACTTCATAACTTCATCAAAAGTGAAATCTAAGGTTCCAACAGCATAAATCCCACCTAGAGCAAAAATAGTAACTAAACCATCATTATAAAACAATCTCGCAATTAAAAACTGGGTAGTTTCTTTATAGTTTGCTACTGTTTTAAAAGTCTTTTTTATTGCAGAAAAGGAATTCAACAAATGATGGTTCTGAAACTTTTCTTTTTTCCTATCCTTTACAAACATAATTGTAGGAATTGAGAAAATTAAAAACCAAATTCCTACTAAAATATTAATCTTTCTAATTCCTGAAGCATCTAATTCAGGGAATAACACTAAGGATAAAAACAATGCAATTAAACCTCCAACAAATCCTAAACCCCAAGCAAATCCTGAAATACTTCCACTATTTTCTTTAGTAGACAAATCAGGTAAATACGAATTACAAAATACTGTGCCAATTTCAAAAGCAACATTGGCAACTACAAATAAGGAGAGAGCAAAGAACACATCACCAGATTCAGGAAAATAAAGTAGAATTGAAAAGATAGCAGTAACCCATGTGAAGAAAATTAGAAAAAATTTACGATAGCCACCACTATCAGCAATTGCACCTAGTATAGGAGAAAGAACTGCAACAATTATTGATGATACTGCAATTCCATTTGCCCATAGTGTAGTTCCAACCTGCTCGTTTTCCGCTATTACTTTTACAAAAAAAGCACTATAAACAAAAGTCACTATAATAGTAGTAAAAGGTTGGTTCGCAAAATCATAAAAAGACCAGGCTAACACTTCTCTTCTATTCTTTAATTTTAGTAAATTCACAAAACCAATAATACATAAAAAATCTCAGACATATCCTCTTAAAAATTATACATTTGCAATCCAAAAATATATAAAATGAATTTAGAAAGAATAATAAATGTGTCCGGAAAACCAGGACTTTATAAAGTGGTTTCACAAGGAAACAACACTGTAATTGTTGAGTCATTATTAGATGGTAAAAAAGGACCATTACACTCACATCATCAAGCAAATACATTAGAAGAAATTGGGATTTACACTTATGATGACACAAAACCATTAGCAGAAATTTTTGATGATATCGCTAAAAAAGAAGATTGTAAGCAAGCGATTTCTCATAAATCCTCTACTAATGAACTAAACACATATTTTAGAGAAATTTTAACTGATTATGATGAAGAAAGAGTTTATATTTCTGATATTAAGAAAGTAATTCAATGGTATAATACTTTACAAAAAGCAGGTTTAATTGAATTGCCAAAAGAAAAAAAGAAAGTTGCTAAAAAAACAACTCCTAAAAAAGATGACAAATAATGAATAATACTATTTCAATACCGACACGACCGATAAGAAAATTTGTTCCAGAAGATTTAATAATTGATTCATGGGATAAAATAAAATCACTATTTGATAATTTAGTAGAAAGAGAAATATCCTCTGCTTCAGAATTAGAAAAATGGATGTTAGATCAATCTGAGCTTTCAGCAGTTTTGGAAGAGGATATGGCTTGGCGTTACATTAAAATGAATATTGATACTACTGATAAAGAATTAGGAGAGCGTTTTTCATTTTGGATAAAGGAAATTTCACCAAATACAGCTCCTTATTCACACAAGTTAAATGTAAAATTGCTTGAAAGTCCTTTCTTAAAGGAATTAGATCAAGAAAAATACCGTATCTATTTAAGAAGTGTTAAAAAACAAATTGAAATTTTCCGTGAAGAAAACATTCCTTTGTTTACAGTAATGGAAGAGAAGCAACAAGAATATGGTGCTATTTCTGCTAAGATGTCAATAGAAGTTGATGGGGAGAAAATGACCATGCAAAAAGCGGCACAATTATTAAAAAGCACTGATAGAAACAAAAGAGAAGAAGTTTATAATAAAATTAATACTAGACGATTGCAGGATGAAAAAGCTTTAGATGATTTATTTGATGAACTAATTGCTTTAAGGCAAGAAATTGCAAAAAATGCTGGCTTTGACAATTATCGTGATTATATGTTTGCGGCTATGGGACGTTTTGACTACACGCCTAAAGATTGCTTTAACTTTCATGATGCTATTGCACAAGAAATTGTTCCTATTATCAATTCATTTGAACAAAAAAGAAAAGATAAATTAGGATACACTTCATACAAACCTTGGGATACAGCTGTTGATGTTGATGGTCTTGCTCCCTTAAAACCATTTGAAGGAGGAACTGAACTAACTGATTTATCAGTAGAATGTTTCAACAGACTAAGACCTTATTTTGGAGAATGTCTTTCCACTATGAAGGCTATGAAACATTTGGATTTAGAATCAAAAAATGGAAAAGCTCCAGGAGGTTTTATGTATCCACTTTATGAAATTGGAGTTCCTTTTATTTATATGAATGCTGTTGGCTCTCAAAGAGATCTTGTTACTATGGTTCATGAAGGAGGGCATGCTGTTCATTCTTTTTTAAGTAGAGATTTATCCTTAACAGAATTTAAATCTACTCCTTCTGAAGTTGCTGAGTTAGCATCTATGGCTATGGAATTGTTATCTATGGATCATTGGGATGTATTTTATAATGATGCAGCTGATTTAAAAAGAGCAAAATTGGAACAATTAGAAAAAGCATTAGAAACTCTACCATGGGTTGCTTCTATTGATAAATTCCAACATTGGATTTATACTACTGAACATACTGCACAACAGAGAAAAGAGAAATGGTTAACAATTTCTTCAGAACTAGGAAATCAAATTATTGATTGGGAAGGAAATGAAAATGCACATGCTAATCTTTGGCAAAAACAATTACACTTATATGAAGTTCCTTTCTATTATGTTGAATACGGAATGGCGCAACTAGGAGCAATTGCTATGTGGCGATCATACAAACAATTAGGAGAACAAGGTCTTGACAACTATATGGATGCTCTTAAATTAGGATACACCAAAACAATAGGAGAGATTTATGAAACAGCAGGAATCAAATTTGATTTTTCAGCAAGTTATGTAAAAGAGCTAGCTGATTTCATAAAAGAAGAATTAGAAGAATTAAGTTAATTTTTAGTAAAAAATAATCTCAGTTCGAATACCGTAAGGCCCACCAAAAAGAAACCCACTCATTTGAGTGGGTTTTTCTTTAATAAGTCGGGGTAGCAGGATTACACCCAACACTTATTTCACTAGATTACAGCAAACTTTCAAACTAAAATTTGCACCACTTTTTGCACCGCTAACCAATCTACTAAAACAAACTTAAGAAATTAATTTGATTATCTGAGTAATTAGTTATTTTATAAAATAATTTATTGTTAAAAAGCCCGAATAGCTCTTATAGAAGCAGGACTAGATTTTAGCACACCAGTTGAGATTCCTGTTCCTGAAAAAAATTGTTGAAATGCAGAGTTTTGATGATTTTCACTAGATGACCAATAAGCTGAGTAAAGACCACTTGTACCGAAAGAATTACCACCATTTGCTAAAGAGGAAGTATTAATAGTGTTTCGATTTATGTAAATTTCTTGCAATTCATCTTTACTAGGTAAAAACCAATCAGAATAGTTTTGTGCAGTACTATTATAACACTCCACAGCAGCTATACCTGCAAATGGTTGTCCTGATGAACTTGTACATCCAGCTAATATATCAATGGTATTTTGATTACCTGTACCAATAGCTGTTCCATCCGCACCGTTAATGAGTACACCTTCGCAACCCCATGGAACCAACGCTAAATCTTGGATATCACATATTAACCCCCCACCATTGCCATCTAAATAGAAAATCACACCACCTTGATGAAAATCACCGATTGCTAATGATGAGCTATTGTTGTTGTTTGAAGGTGGTGTATCCTCTTCCTCACAAGCTGAGAAGATAAGTGATACTGATAAAAATATATAAAGTAGTTTTTTCATACTACAATAATACAATAAATTTATGGAAAATAAGAAGAGAAAAAAGTCGGGGTAGCAGGATTACAACCAACACTTATTTCACTAGATTACAGTAAGCTTTCAAACTAAAATTTGCACCACTTTTTGCACCGCTAACCAATCTACTAAAACAAACTTAAGAAATTTTATTCGATTTTCTGAGTAATGAGTTATTTTAAAAAATAACTTTATTCTACTGGGACTCCATCCTTAAAATAAACAGTCTGTTGGAAAGTGCCATCTTCAAGATAAAAAGATAGGCTCCCACTATCATTTTTAAAATTTCCTTTTGCTCTTATCTTACCACTCGGATACCAATTTTTAGCTATACCATTCTTTTTACCAAGGATATAATTCTCAATCCACTTTAACTCTCCATTTTCATACCAAGCTTTACTTTGACCATTTAAAACGCCATTAGAATAATCTTCCTCATACTCTAATATTCCATTTGAATACCAAGATTTAGATTTCCCATGCTTAACTTCATTAATATATGATAGTTCTTTAACCTTTCTTCCATATTCATCCCATCCTGTAACTAATCCATTCCATTTACCATTCTTATAGTTAGAGACGCCTTTTACTTTGCCATTCTCATAATAAAGAGTCCATTTACCGTGCTTCTTCCCATTTTTAAAATTTTGTTCTGAACGGATATTTCCATTCTCAAAATAAACTACGTAAGGCCCATCATCTGGGATATATGAGCTCTGCCCAAAACTAAAGAAGGGAAAAGAAAGTAATATAAGTAGTATTCTTTTCATTTTTAATCTATTGTTTTAAGTTATTAATAATGCATGATTCTTGTATTTTATCTCTTTTCACTCTGTTAATAGGATCCTTTTCTAAATTCATCATCTCATTAATAGTAAATTCAGTAATAATATCTTTCATATAACATTCGCAATAACTATTAATGTCAACTGATAACTTGAATTCGTTATATTCTTGATTAGTAGTAAAACCATTTTTTAAATCATCTTTACATTGTTTAATAAAAATAGATAACTTCTCAGGATTTAAATCAATATATGAATCATCTCTGAAGTTCTCATCTTGCATACAATCAATGGTTATTTCTTTAACATTTGGGTAATTAAATACTATATATGAAGCCTCATAATAATTAGCATTAGAAGATATAGCATCATTATACATTTTCTCTAATTCTGTTTTAGTGTAATTAGTAAAAATATTTTCTGTCCAACAGGCACAGAAGGCATCACTATTGCTTCCCTTAAAGTGATTCATTTTTAACCCTTTTTCCGTACTAAAAGCTCTATCACATACTTTTTTAAAGAATTCATGATAGTCTTCATTCACTTGTCCAAAACCTATCATAGGCAAGCTAAGTAATATAAGTAGTAGCTTCTTCATACTACAATAATACAATAAATTATAGAAAATGGTGAAAAAGTCTGGATTATTGCAGGACTAATTAATCTACTAAAAACTTAGCAATATTAGTGCTAAAAATAATATAATAAGAATCGTAAGTGTCCATAAAGAACCTGTTCTCCATTTAGATTTAGGTAATCCAAATAAAATACAATACATACCACCAGCCCAATATGGTAGCTCACGACCAATAAAAGTGCCAATAATTTCTGCTACATCTAGCCCATAAGTTTTTGCATCATTAAAATCGGCAAATGCAATTCCAACTAAAACAATCCCAATAAAGATTAGTGGTTTTCTCATACTACAATAATACAGAAAATTTATTGGAATTCTGAAAAGAAAAAAAGTCGGGGTAGCAGGATTACAACCTCTACCCTTTTCACTAGATTACAGTAAGCTTTAAAACTAAAATTTGCACCGCTTTTTGCACCGCTAACCAATCTACTAAATCAAATTTAATAAATTTATTCGATTATCTGAGTAATCTCTTATTTTATAAAATATTAAATTTCAAACATACTATCAAAATACGTTTCAATCATATTTACAAGAGTTTTACAATTCAATTCCTGATGATACGAGACATCATAATCCTTTATTTTTAGAATGGTAAATCATCCTCTTCGTTATTATTTCTGTTCCGTTGATAAATCGGATAATCATCTCTTCTTCGATTAGTTTCTGTCCATTTTTTATTAAGCCATTTAAACTTATCTAAATCATATTTAACTTTACATTCAGAGCATTGATAGGAATTTTCATTTAATTCGGTCATCATACCTGAACACTTGTAGCAATAATATTCCTTCTTTTCTAAGTGTCCATTTTGTTTTTCAACATTATCGATTAATTCTTTGTGAATATTACCACCTACTTTTTTCAAATTGGCTAATCTTCTTTTGAATGAAGCTTCTGAGCAACAACTACCACAATTATGACAAATGAAAAGTCCGTGTTCACATCTTTTTGAGATTCTACTATCAATTATAGTTTTACACTCGCCATACAAACAATTGTTTAAATAAATTTCTTCGTGTTTTTTAGAGCAAGTTTCTTCTATGCAATAAAATCTAATATCTCTAAATAAAGCAAAGTGAGCGGCTTTTTTTGGATAGATTAAATTATTACATTCTTTGCAGTAAAGTCTTTCCAATAGTCTGTTAAAAGCATTGATATGTCCTAAGAATTTAAAGTAATCGCCATCTTCAATAAGATCTATGCCATTGTTTTCACTAATATCAATTTTAAGTATGTGTAGAAAATCTAACAATGTATATTCTTCCCAAATGTCCTTATTTTGAATTGATAAAGTGTCATCAAAATCTTTTGTTGTATGACTATCACAAGAATTATTAAAGCATTCTTGGTTACAACACCACCAAAATTCTCTTTTAAATTTGTTATGTTCTTTATTAGCTTTTCTGCCTTCACAATAAACTATTCCCGAAGGAATGTTCTTTTCGGAAGAAACCTTTTTCCCTTCACGAATATTTCTGGTAAACTGAACTAAGTGAATGTTGTTATCGTAATGTTTCCCGTCTTTTAGTTCTATGAAAAACCTATTTTTTTTAGCGAATAAATAAACATCTTCTTTGTTAGAAGAAGGAACTCCCCAGTGATTTTTATCAGGATTCCATTTTCTGTTTGGTATCTTTTTTATTTCTTCTTTTAATGTTTCAAAGTTTGGGTTTTTCTCAAAATAAGTGTAACTACCATAGTAATTATTACTTTCTACTTGTCTTCCTGGTTCAAATTCTATGGAATAATAATACTGACCTTCGCCATAAAAAACTTTAGATATTTTTCCTGCCGTATTCCAATTCCAATCTGCAGTTAATCTTCCTTTACATTTATCAAAATAATGCTCAATTTTGAATTTTTTATCACTATTATTTTTCAAATCTTTTAAAATCAAATCACTTTCGAAAACAAAGTTTCCTGTTTTTACATAAGACTTTAAGCATTCAATTATTATATGAGTAGAAATATCAAGAACAAAATCGTTATTGTACTGCTCATTCGATAAATACAAGTCCACATCTGCTCTAAGTATCTCATCAAGTTTTTCTAAATCGAAATCTATATGTTGATTGTGTTTTAAATAAAATAACCTTTTGAAAATGTTTACTTGGTCATTTGGCTTAAAGTAAATAAATTTTCCTTTTAGTGTTTCAAAATCTAATTCTTCAATAATTTTTAAGTGCCATAAAATTAAAGGAATACAAGTGTTTTTTAATAAAATTAAAGAACTGATAGAATTGTTATCAATTGAAATAATTGATTTAACAGAATTGTATAAAGTGTAAAAGTCAAATCGGCTATTTATTGTTTTTGTTTCTTGGATATTTGAGAACAAAATTTTCTTCGCAGCTTCTTTTGATATTGTTTTTGTCAGTAACCAATCATCTAACTCACGGTAATAATCTTCATTATGATTTAGGTATGTTTTTAAATGATTTTCGGGAAGAATCTTACCTTTTTTTAGTTTCCAAAAAGCAAAGTATTCTTTTTCTTCTAAGCGATTGAATATAAGTTTGTCATATTTTTCAAATAATTCGACAGAATGAAATTTAGATTTATCTAAAATTATTTCGTATTCATCTAATTTTAACAACTGTTCTAGTACAATATCTATTTGATCGGCATTGGCATTCTTAAAATTCAAAAAATATTCTAAATCATTTGGATTTTGTTCTTTGACTTTTGCTTTTATAAAATCATTATTTAGTTCTAATAGGTTTTCATTCCAACTGTCTATTACTATTCTAAATGAACCATTTTGTATGATTTTTTTTTCAAGTTCTTTTTTTATTGAATTTATAATCTCATCATCTAAAAAAGTTGGTTGTTCAGAAATTATTTTTTTTAAATCCCAAATAGAGATTGTTTCGTTTTTTGTTGAATCATCTATTTTTTTATTTACTATTACAAGATAATGTGATTTCGCAATTTTTGTTAAGTCCCTTGTTATTTTTGTTCTGAGGTTTTTGGCATCAATTATTTTTAAAATTTGGTCAAAATTTAGGAAATCTGAAAGGTTGAAATTTTCAGCTAAGTTTTGTGCTTTCTTGATTATAATAATGTTTCTTGTTTCAATTTTTTGAATTGATTTTAACTCTACTATTTCAATTTCCTTGAAAGAATGTGTTAACATGGAATCGCTTGGTTCAAAATCAGTTAAAATCTTCTCTTTCCAAAAGTGAAGTATTTGAGTGTTACTAAGTTTACTAATTCGAAAATTTATATTTTTAAGAAGAAGAGTTTTGAGACTGTCAATTTTTGTGTTTTGATAAGTTTTATAAATCCAATTATGCTTTTCGAGAAGTTCACTTTCTGATAGATTTTCTATTCCTTCAATGAAAAAATCTTTCACTATAAAAATATCGAAATCAGCATTCAATGAGTTGAATGTAAGTTGAAGTAAATTGAATTCAGAGTATTTTACCTTTACTATAAAATTATGCTCTTTAATAGAGAAAAGTGTTTCCCAATCATTTGAATTGTTTTTATCAAAATATTTACAATCTAATGCAGTATTCTTATTTCTTTGAAACCCAATATTGAATAGAATTGGTATTTTGTTTTCAGTATTGAGGTTTCTTGAATCTTTCCAATTTGAAATATGAAAAAACACTTCATTGTTGTCGGCTGTTTTTATCAGTCCAAATCCTTTACTATCATCAAACCATTCTATTAATCCAATTTCCATTCTTTAAGTTAGTCTATTTTTTTAAATTGCTACTTCGGTTAGTATAATAAAAAAACATTCTGCAGCAGGATTACAACCTCTACCCTTTACACTAGATTACAGTAAGCAGTTCTTATTGTTTCGTTATTAAATTTCATTGTTTTCTATTTATTATCTACTAACCATTGTATTGACTTTGTGACAATGAACAGTAAAACTACTTTTTTTTCTCAGCTTTCTCAGTTAATATCATTTCTATATACTTATCTAAGCCTTTCTCATTCTGTAGTTCCTTCTTAGCTATATGGGACTCAATCTTAGTAATTTTCTTAGTATTTGAGCTATATCTACTCATAATTTGAGTTAGAATATCGTTAGTAGCAAGATTACAACCTCTTCCCTTTACACTAGATTACAGTAAGCTTTAAAACTAAAATTTGCACCACTTTTTGCACCGCTAACCAATCTACTAAAACAAACTTAAGAAATTAATTGGAATTTCAGAGTAATAAGTTATTTTATAAAATAATATTTATTGTTGGATTATTTTTTTATAGTTTAGCTAAATAGATATTAGAAATATTTAGTCTATTCTCTAATTTTGAAAAAAATATAATATTCGTAAATGTTAGGTAAAAAGAAAATAAAAATCGGTTTAAAATCAGTTTTGATCTTATTAATAGTATTAGTAAATTGTAATAATAATATCATCTTTGCTCAAAATTTTAAAAATGGTACCCCACCTGTAGTATCCGGATATGGAAAGTATTACAACTCAGATTCAAAATTTAAAGAGGAGTTAGAAAGTAGAGAGTTTGTTTATTACTCATTAGATTATATTATAAAATATGCTGAAATGGATAAATATATGAACAATTCTTCATCTTCAATCATAAAATGGATCGACTGGAAAATTAAGAATTTAGGATTAGAAGGTATTGGAAAGACTAGCTATGAAGGGTACTTAAAATTAGAAGATAATACAGAAAGTTATCCATTATTTAAATCGTATAAGAAAAATAACCTAATAAAATATAAATTATACAATCAACTTACTACAAAAATAGAAGAAGAGGATTTGATAGGATTAATAAGTATATTATCAGAATTGAAATACAATATATTTAAAGAGATCTTATATTATCAAACATTAATAGACAATAATAAGATTTTAACACAGGACATTTCTAGTTCTGCACCTAAAGATTCAACTGAGAAGAAGTCTATACATAAGCTATCTATAAGAAAATATATATCTACACCTTCTGATGCAGATTTTATATTAAATGAAAATATGTCTCAATATAAAATTATAAAAAAAGAAAAAGCAAAAAATCTTTTTTATGAGAATGAATATATTTTTGAAAACAATATATTAAGAAAAATAAATTATTATAAACCTAAATTGATTGCGAAAGAGAAAACAGCAGAAGGCTCATATGATAAATTAACACCCGTTGGAATTGCTTTTGGTGAAGTGCAATATGGTATAAAAAATACCTCATATAACTTATATACGTATAAATATGGTTTTTATAATTACGGTTCTGTTAGGTTTAATAAAAATGGATTCCTAGAAAGTATAGATAAGAAAAAACCTTTTGATTACTTTGAACTTAAGTTCAATAACGGTGTTCCTGCAGCATATAATTCAAGTAATAGAAATTTTATTCTTGAGGAAGGATTATTATTCGGTCAACAAGCTAAAGATATTGATAATTTTAATTATTCAGGTCAAGGCATTATTTATATCAATAACTACACAATTATAGAACAACCTTTTTGTGACTCTGATTTTAAGATAACAAATTATTCATTTGAAGAAATCAAATCAGACACAAAGGAATCTAATACACAAAATGCAAATAAATTTTTTACAGAAATAGTTGGTGGATGCAACGAAGGATTTTTAAAAATTCACTATTGTCTAACTAATAAAAAACTAGAAAATGAAATAAAGTTATATATGCAAAGAGAATACATGAAGTTTGATAATAAAAGAATGTCAAAAGTATTTAGTCATTTAGAGATGTTTAAAGGAGTTGATCTACACTCTGGAAAACTTAATGATTTTGGATGCTATATTAAATATATAGATGCTCTTGAAGCTCTAAGCTATGGAATGACTTTTGAGAATTTCTTTAAATCAATTAAAGAACATTTTACTGTATTAGACTTTTCTAAAGGAAGCACTAAAGAGGCATCTCAATTTCCAGCTATATTAAAACCATTAGAGAGCAATATCTGGTCAAGCAATAACTTCTCTGAATGGGCAAAACATGGAATTTCAGCGCCTAAACTAAAAATTGGAGTTCCTAGATATAATACCTTTCAAGAAGGATTACTCTTTTATGGTGGGGAAGATTATACATCAGGAGATGGATACGGAGGGGAATGGGTCAATGAAGAAGCTTTTTACGGTTTCTTATTTGGGCTAAGTTACACTTCTTCAGCAGATGATACATTAGGCATATTTTTTATGCCTCAGAAAAGCAATTCTGTATCATCTAATACTGAAAGTAGGTTTGCCTCTATTTATCAAATTAATAGTAAATTAAATGAAGCAGAAGTTTACATTATAAGACCTGAAGTTGTTACAGAAAATCAATATGGTGAGCAAATATCTTATTTTAATCATAGTAACATGCAAGTGCATAATGTTGATGATAATGTTAAAGAAGATATAATAAATGGTTTTAAGCAAATTATTAACTTAGATAAAAAGAATAAGATTTCTAAAAAATCAAAACTTGACCTCTCAAAATTTAAAATAGAAACAAGTCAAGCAAATAAACTTGAAAAAACACTTCATATAATAGAAAGCTTAGAAATCAAAAAAATACCTTTTCCATTTTCAGGATCATTGAAAGTAACAAACATAAACTCTAAAAAGAATGATGTTGAAAAATGGCCAGATTGGGATCCAACAGGATGGGATTATAATATTTATGAATATAATCTTTTTGAATCATCAGAATATTCTTTAAAGCAATTTCTCGACACTACATTTCTAAATACTGTAAATAATATATTAGCATCCCAAATTGAATTTAGTATTAAAAAAATAACAAAGGAAAAAACTTATCTGACTCCTATACAAATTCCTGTTGACGAAAAAAGTAGTTTCACTAAATTTATTCCTATACTTTATCAAACTGAATTTATAAAAATTCATTACAAGGATAATAGTTCTATTATATTTATTGATGCTGAAAATTATATTGACTCATATCTAAGTTGGTTTATTACTAGTTATAAGATAGAACCAAGTAAAATAGAAGATCTAAAGAGAAAGATAGACAGAGCAAAACAAGGAGAGTGGTTATTTGATGAGGAGTATTCAGTTGAAGCAATTTACAGAAATCAGAAAATATATTATTGGTATAAAGAGTTAGAAAATGCAAAAGAACAATATAAAGACAAATTTATTTTTGGCAGAAAGATAGATTAAGTGAAGAAAGACAAATATATTAGTTAGACCAAAAAAGATCAGCGTAGTGTGATTGGTAATCAGTGTTTTACTCCTGAAAATTGGTGATTTTCGGAGAGAAAAAAGTCGGAGTAGCAGGATTACAACCTCTACCCTTTTCACTAGATTACAGAAAGCTTTTAAACTAAAATTTGCACCACTTTTTGCACCACTAACCAATCTACTAAAACAAACTTAAGAAATTTTATTCGATTTTCTGAGTAATCAGTTATTTTATAAAATAATTTCTCGACTAATATTTATCTAAATAAAATTAATGTATTATCCATTCTTCCTTCTTTGGAGAATTTCTTTTTTAATAACCCAAGGCCGCATAATAATACTCCATCATCATTACTATCTGATATTGTGACAAAAACATTATTTACTATATAATCTCCAATTTTAATATTATCAAGCCTTACAATCCTTTCTTCAATAATATCGCCATTCCCTATCATGAACCTTTTTGGTGGATAATAATCTTTATTCTTTATTTTCCCTTGTGATATAAGCTCTTTCTCCATACTTGAATTTATAGTAAAGTAGGAAGCTCCCGTATCATATAGGTATTGTTTTTTTATACCATCTACAGTAATCTCAATTTTATAACCGTTGCCAAAATTATTAATTAATGGTATTTCACATTTCTCTGCTTTAGACCCATTAATATCACTTGAATTATATATGTTTTCACCAGTTTTTCCATTTTCCCATATAACAGTATATTCTTTTCCATTTTCGTGATAATAAGTTCCAATACCATTCTCAATACCATCAATAACCGCACCATCATAATAGATCTCTCCATTTCGATACATTTTGCCATTACCAGTTCTTCTGTCATCTTTAAAGTCCCCATCATATATTAAGATTCCCTGTTGAAAGTACTTTCCCCTTCCATTCATTCTACCATCTTTCCAATATCCATCATATATTAAATTCTCATCTTGATATAATTTCCCTTTACCGTTATATCTATTATTAATCCAGCCTCCTTCATAAACCAATTTATCATCTTGATAGTATTTTCCTTCTCCTTCCCATTTACCATTAAGAAAGACACCATCATACATTAATTCTTTATCTTGAAAGTACTTGCCCTGACCATTGAATTCAGAATTCTTAAAACATCCCTCATATTTTGCAGTTCTACCATTTTGAGTAGTATATTCTGCAATAGCATTGCATCCATTCTCACAATCTCCTTTAATACATTGCCCAATGCCAATCATAGGAAAACAAAGTAATATTAGTAGTATTTTTTTCATTTTTATTTAGTTTTTAAAAGACAGCTCCTTAATCAGATAATCATTAATATTTTTTTCTTTCTTAATTAAAGTATTAGGGAAGCAATAAACTTCTCGACAAGTTACTTCCTTTTCATTTTCATCAAATTTTCTATATTCTAATATTTTTGTAAAATAAGTAGGTATTGTGGCTCCACCATCAGAGACCTTAATTTTTGGAGTATAAGATAAAATAACCTTTACATTAAGTAAAGCCTCTTTAGATATCTTACGTTCTTTATTCTCCAAAACTAACCAAAGACCTTTATTTAATGATTGATGCATTATTGCACAATTTACATAAGACATCAATACATCTTCATAGGCGCTATCTTTAAATGAAGCATTAGGAACAAGGTGCCCTCTATGATAAGGCAAAGAGTAATCATCTTTGTTCGATGTATGTATACCTATAGGAGTTTTCCAGTTTTTTGATACTTTTTTTGTTATTACAGTGTCAATCTTAGTAGTTTTTACTTTTGGAAAGCTAATTTTTTGGTTATCTGTATCAGCAGCATAAATTTTCTTATTAGTTACTCTACCATTTCTATCAACATAATAGCCTAAATTATCAGATTTGAGCAAAGGTGGTGAAATTGTGGTATTAAATGTAAATTTAACTGGAACAGCTTTATGATGTCTTATGAAACTTAGAGTATCTAAATATTTTAACTCAAATGGATTGGGATAAGAGTATTTAGCAGATATAGGTTGCTCATATACTTCACTATAAACAATTTCATATAATTCTGTTTTTACTATCCTTTGTGCATAAATCGTTGTGATTCCTATAATAAGGAATACAAGTAAAATCAATATTTTTTTCATAATTTTAAGTTATGGATTTCAGTTTTGCAAACATACAAAAAAATAAAGAGAAAAAGTCGGGGTAGCAGGATTCGAACCTCTGCCCTTTTCACTAGATTACAGTAAGCTTTTGAACTAAAATTTGCACCACTTTTTGCACCGCTAACCAATCTACTAAAACAAACTTAAAAAAATTAATTGGATTCTCAGAGTAATGAGTTATTTTTAAAAATAACTTGTTCCTTTCTTAAATGGCATATTATATAATAGAAATTATGCTCTTTTGTTTTAATGGGTGGTTATTTACAAAAGTTATTATAATTTTCACAACTAGTGCCACTACTTGATTGTGATAAATCACAAGCTATCTTGATGTCTCTACAATAAGGCATTCCTAATGCATGTTTTGCTTCCGCTCTATAACTAAATGCTTTTGCTGAATTTGGATTTATTCTAATAGCTATTGTAAAATCAGCAATGGCATCTTCATGGTTTCCTAGATTCAAATATGTATATCCTCTGTTTTCATAATATTCAGCTTCATCAGGATTGATTCTAACAGCTGAATTAAAATCAGTCATAGCAGAACTTAAATCTTTTAAATGCGCATAAGCAAGACCTCTTGTGCTGTATGGATGAGGGTATGTAGGGTCTATTTTAATACCTCTTGTTAAATCAGCAATAGCATCTTCATAGTTTCCTAAATTGAAATACGTTAATCCTTTACAGAAATATGCGTTAGCGTATGTAGGGTCTGTTTTAATAGATGAATTGAAATCAGAAATTCCCTGAGAATAGTTACTTAACTCACAATGTGCAACACCTCTGTTAACATATGCAGAAACAAAATCAGGGTCTATTCTAAGGCATTTTGTATAGTTATCTATTTGGTATTGCCAATCTGACTCATTATTATATGCTTTATAAAAATAGTCATCAGCCGTAAGAGTAGAACTATTGGTTGAATAATCATTATTAGAAGACTGAACTTCTGAGTTGTTAGAACCTTGACCTTTTGCTTTATTATAACCCTTAACTATTGCTCTTAATCTTTTATCTTTTGAGGGGTGCGTAGAATAACTATCGTCTTTATCTGAACCATATACACGAATTGCCTCTTGAGCTTGAGACAAACTTGCTCCTAACTTAAACATAACAAAACCTGAATATTCATCAGCTTCAATTTCCATCTGACGAGACTCAGAAAGAGTTGTCTCTTTTTTTCCTAATGTATGTCCATTAACGTGATGCCCTATCTCGTGTGCAAGTATAGACGTACTCGACCAAGAGTTAGTTCTTGTCGCAATGGCATCCATAAAATCTCTATCATATAAGATATATCGTATTCCTTTATAAGTAGTAGCCAAACAATTAGAAATATCATTACATTCTTTTAGAACAAATCTTTTAGACATTCCTGTTACATCTAGAATCTTATCAAGAGCTATATCCGCATTTCTATATGTTGCAAAGCTCTTGTTTTGATAAAAGTCACATATCTCAGAAGCATCTGTTGAGCTTCCATACTGACACGCCTGCCCAAACCCAATCATAGGCAAGCAAAGTAATATAAGGAGTAGTTTTTTCATAATGCTAAATTATAATTTTTTCTCAGTTAATATTAATAATAGATTCCTCATGAAGCAAACTTACTCAATAATTTTCTAAAAAAGTTCGAACTAAGGACCGAGAGGCCCACCAAAAAGAAACCCACTCATTTGAGTGGGTTTTTGTATAATTGCCAACTATTTTAAATTAAGTATGAATGAATCAATCAA
>Ga0257121_1001354_pt1 | contig 18645 bp, 20 predicted proteins | sample SI106_100metaG_FD_190180 | JGI IMG/M metagenome (GOLD analysis project Ga0257121, IMG submission 190180) | Marine microbial communities from Saanich Inlet, British Columbia, Canada - SI106_100 | ecosystem: Environmental > Aquatic > Marine > Inlet | place: Canada: British Columbia | collected... | reverse complement strand
TTTGAATAATATTTCACTTAAAGAAAAAATATTATCAAAATAATTTGATAAACTTTTAATAGAAGATTTATTCAAAGATTTATTTAAATTTAAGTATTCTATATATGGAGATTTGTATTTTTTTGAATTATGAGGTTTTATCTTAAGATCACCCAAGTCCAAACCTTCTTTACCATTAACACTGTTTGGAAAATAACCTCTGTAAATATTTTTATTTTTATTATTCCATTTTTTTGGAGCTAATTTATTTTTATTTTCTTCTGAAGAGGTAAAAAATTTGTGACCAATTTTACAGATATTATTCATTTCTTTAATATCAATACCATGTCCAACAACTTGAAAAAAACCAACATCAACACAGGCTTTTTCAATTTGTTTAATAGTTTTTTTTGCAGATAAAGAATTAAAATTTGATTTTAGTAAACACGAAATATTTATAGTTGGTATATATTCTTTCATTATCTGTTTGGAGTATCTGTGACTATCATTTGATCTTTAATTTTTTCTCTAAAGTAAATGTAAATTCCTGCTCCAATTATTATTGAAACACCAATAAAAGTTCTTGTTGTTGGAATATTATTAAACAAAATAAATCCTGTTAATATTGACCAAATTATCAAAGAATATTCATAAAGAGAAACAACAGAAGGAGATGCTATGCTGTATGCATTCAATATAAAATAAAATGCAAAAGCTCCAATAAATCCCATAATTATAATAAATGGCCAAGTAAAAGATGGATTTGTAAACCATTCTCTAAAAATAAATTGAAATGTTGGATCACTTGAGATGTTAAATTGGCCATCGCCAGTAAAAATAAAGAATAAAATACTAATTAAAATTGCACCAAAGTATAAATGTATCATTTGAGTATAAACATTATCTTTATCAGAAGTGATTTTAGTAATGGTCATTGATATTGAGTAACATAAAGCACAAGCAACAGGAGCTAATTTCATATAATTAAAATTATTAAAATCAGGATTTAAAACTATATACACTCCTAAAAAACCAATAAGAATCGCAGACCATCTTCTAATTCCAACTTTTTCTTTTAAAACAATCGTTGCTAATATTGAAACAAAAAAAGGACTTGAAAAAAATAAAGCATTTGCCATGGCAAGAGACATGTAGGTAAGTGAAATATAAAAAAAGCTAAAACCAAAAAAGAAACAAATAACTCTTAGAATTGTTAAAAAAGGATAGTGTGTTTTTAGACTTATTTTTTGTTTTGAAAATTTTAAATATCCAACTACTAAAATTAACGCAACAAAAGTTCTACCAAAGTACATCTCGTATAATGCTGCTTCTTCATATATAAATTTAATCAAGGCATCCTGAATAGAAAATAATACCATTCCCATAAGGATATATAGAATACCTTTTGAGTTGTTTTGTGGAGTTATCATGAATTAAGAATGAAATCAGATGCTCTTTCAGCAATCATCAATGTGGGTGCATTTAGGTTTCCACTTATAATTTCTGGCATCACTGATGCGTCAACAATTCTTAAATTTTCTAGGCCATGTACTTTAAGTTTTTCATCTACTACTGCCATATTATCTACTCCCATTTTAAGAGTGCATGATGGATGATATGCTGTTTCAGCTTTAGATCTTATATATTCCTCAAATAATTCATTTGTTTGAACATGCTCTCCAGGTCCAGTTTCTTTCCCTGCAAAAGGCTTTAGTGAATTTTGACCTAAAATTTTTCTAGCTACATGAATACATTCTATTGTTTGTTTAAGATCATCCTCATGTTCTAAATAATTAAATTGAATTTTTGGGTAGTCATAAGGATTAGAACTATTTAAAGTAATGTGTCCTCTACTTTTTGGATGGTTAGGACTTGCATGTAGTTGGTAACCATGACGGTCAGGATCAACTAACCCATGATCAATTACAAAAGCTGGAAAAAAATGAAATTGTATGTTTGGATATTCTCTTTCAGGTGAAGACTTGCAAAAACCACCTGCTTCTAAAAAAGAAGTAGAGCAGGGACCAGTTCTAGATAAAAACCACTGAATACCAATTCTCATCATATTTAACTTATTTACATAAGAATACAAAGTATCAGAGGTTTTACACTCCTGTTGTACATATGTTTCTAAATGATCTTGTAAATTTTTACCAACACCATCAAGATTATGCACAACTTCAATTCCTTTATCTTTTAAATGTTCGCTCGGTCCGACTCCTGAAAGCATTAATAATTGTGGAGAGTTTATAGCACCACCACTTAGGATTACTTCTTTGTTTGCATAAATTGTTTCTACTTTATTTCTAATTTTTACTTCAATACCAATAGCTTTTTTTCCATCAAAAATAATTTTTTCAACAAAGGCATCAGTAAAAACTTTTAAATTATCTCTTTTTTTAGCTGGATTTAAATAGTATTTTGAAACACTTGCTCTTTCACCTTTATGAATAGTTACATCATACATTCCAAAACCTTCTTGGTCTTTACCATTCATATCATCATTAATTTTGTATCCAGCTTCTCCAGCAGAATTAACAAAAGCCTTAAACAAAGGGTTTTTATTTTTAGATTGGTTTACTGGTAAAATTCCATTACCACCTCGATAATCATTTTTACCTTTCGACCAAGTTTCTATTTTTTTGAAATAAGGTAAAACTTTCTCATAGGACCAGTCTTTCAATCCAAATGAAGCCCACCTTTGATAGTCATTAGGGTTTCCTCTAACATAAACCATCCCATTATGGGCAGAACAGCCACCAATCATTTTACCTCTCGGACAAAATAGATTTCTATTATGTAGATTGGGCTCTGGTTCAGAGTAGTATTTATAATTATATTTTGGATCATGCATTGTATATAGAATTGCAAGAGGCATGTTTACTTTCCAAATATCACTATTTTTACCTGCTTCAAAAATGGCAACATTATTTTTAGGATTTTCTGACAATCTATTAGCTAATACACATCCAGCAGTACCCGCACCAATAATTAAATAATCAAATTTCATAATAATTTTTAAAATTTATATTAATTTTTTAAGAATTTAAATTAAACTTATTGAGGATGATCACCTTCAATTGCGATACGGTCCATGATTCTTTCATATCCTAGGCCTCTACCAGGAAAAAAATCTGCAATCGCATAATGAATGACACTTCTATTGTCCCAAATAGCAACTGTATTTTCTGTCCAGCTAAATCTACAAGTTAGATCCAATCTAGCCTGATGTTCAAATATTTCTTTTAATATTTGATCGCTTTCTTCTTTTTCTAATCCAATAATTTGTTTTGTATAAGTCCAATTGACGTATAGAATTTTTTTACCTGTTTCAGGATGAGTTCTTACTACTGGGTGTTCATTAGAATATGAGTCGTAATTTCTTTTTTCATTACCTTCCATATATTTATAATTATCAATAAAAAATTCTGCTCCAAGAGAACTATGAACTGCATTTTTATTTACTATCTTATTTTGAATTTTAGGGTCCAATGTTTCCCATGCTAATTCCATATTTGAAAAACATGTATCACCACCTACAGGAGGAATTTTTATTGATTTCAATATTACAGCTTTAGTAGGCTTAGAATTATAACTTACATCACTATGCCAATTTTCTCCCCATTGATTTTTTTCTTCTTTACCTTTTATAATTCTTACAATTTCTGGATGATCTTTTAGCCCTTTTACATAAGCATGAGTTTCCAGTGGACCAAATTTTTCCGCAAGAGCTATTTGTTGATCATTTGTTATAGGCTGATCTCTGAAAAAAATTACTTTATGTTCCAGCAGTAAATCATTTATTTTTTTAAAATTTTCATCTGAGACATCAGTTAAATCAATTCCTTTGATATCTGCACCTAATGCACCAGATAGTAATTTGATATCCATTTTAAATAATTTATCGCTAGAATTTTAATTTGTCAAAATGTATAAGAAGTTATGACATTGACTCAAGCTTATCTTTTGTTGGGAGTAGCGATTGCAGGAGAAATAATAGCAACAGGCTCTCTTAAGGCTACGGAAGGCTTTACTAAATGGGCACCATCATTGATTTCTGTTATTTCTATATGCATATGTATGTTTACCATGTCACATGTAATGAAAGTTTTACCAATAGGCATAACTTATGCTACATGGTCAGGGGTTGGTATAGTTGCTTTGTCTTTATTTGGTATTTTTAAATATAAACAAATTCCAAATTTAGCAACCGCCATAGGTTTATTGCTCATAATTATTGGTGTGGTCATAGTCAATACTATGAATGATGCTTAAATTTTTATTTTTTTAATTTTCCAGTAATTACTAAATTGTCATTTACAAAATTTGATTTATTTAGATTTATAAAATCGTCCATTAATTTTATCTTTTCTTCTTCGAATTCTGACACTTTTCTGTCGCTTAAATCCATATAAAGCGCCAAAACTTCAGTAGTAGCTGATAAATTATTAGTTGATTTTTCATGCATTTCTAATTTGTAATGTAATCTTTTTTTATCATGATCAAGATGGGATAATGAAATAATCACATCATCATTTTCCTTAACTTCTCTTATATATTTGGTATGAGTTTCAACTACCATTGTACTTTTTTTTGTAGTTTTAGCTGCATGTTCGCCCATTTCAAATTTAGATAAAATTACTTCTGCTCCCATATCAAACACCAAAATATAATAGGACAGATTCATGTGACCATTATAATCGATCCAATCTTTAATTATTTTTTTATTAGCAAGCAAAACTGTCATCGTTATTTTAGCTCTGATAGTATTTGTTCTGATAAATTTTTAATCTCTTCAATTGCATTACCTTTTTTTTGTTTTTCTACAGCTGTTTTACCTTCACCCATTGAAGAGGTATAAATTTGTCGATTTCCAATAATTATTTTAGTTGAAGAAAGATCTAAACTTTTTATAAAATCTTTTGTTTTATTAATAAGCTTAGATCTTTGATTAGATCTATTTATCTGTACTAAAATTTTTTTTTTGGCTTGTTTTGCTATTTCAGCTATTGCACCTGTTGCCCAAAAATCAACATGTGAAGCTGCCATTGGTATTAAAACTAAATCGGCTGCTTCTATAGAAGGTCTTGCATCTGCCTCAATTTTGGGTGGTGTATCAATAATAACAATATCATGATCATTTTTTAGAGTTTTTGATTCATATTGTGCTCCCCATAAACTGGCAGTTTTAAAAGTAAGATTTTCATTAGAAACTTTGTTTTCTGATCGTATCATAAACCATTTCCCCAAACTTCCTTGAGGATCTGTATCAATAATTGCAACCTTTAAGCCATGATATTTTATAAAAGCCATAGCCAGATGAACTGCAAGTGTTGTTTTGCCAGTTCCTCCTTTTTGCTGTGCAATAGTTATGACTTTGGAAAGCATTAATTAATAATATAATATAGTTATCTAGTATTCAGTAAAATAGAGATTGCAAAATATAAATGAGTGGTGTGTATAAGTTTTAAAGGATTGAATATTTTTATAAAAATTCTAGTATAGATTGAATTTATGATTGATAATCTTAAATTTGAACACTTACATTTAAAATTTTTTATCTACATATAAAAGATATATATTTAATATATTAACACTTTTTATTTGCTTTGAAGCTAATTTTGACTTTAAATGTACATTGAGAGGATAAAATTTAATACAATGAATAAATTATTGCTACCACAAGACGTCGTTGGTGGATCTTTTTGGTTAATTTCTGTAGCAATGATAGGTGCAGCAATATTTTTTTTCCTTGAAAGAGGTCGACTTGCTCCCAAATGGGGTACAGCAATGAATCTCATTGGTGTAATAGCCTTAATGTCGTCCATCCATTACTTTTATGCAAAAAATTTATGGGTTTTGAATGGTCAAGCTCCAACTGCGCTCAGATATATTGATTGGTTGCTAACATTTCCACTTTCTATACTTACTTTTTATGTAATGCTTAAGTCAGTTACCGATATTAAGCGTGGAATGTTCTGGAGATTGTTAGTTGGAACATTAGTTTGGGTTATTGCACAGCTTTTAGGAGCATATGGTTACATGAGTGTAACACTTGGCTTCCTAGTCGGTATCGTTGGGTGGCTTTATATTATTGGTGAGCTTTATATGGGGGATGCAGGCCGAGCCAACGCATCCTGCAATAATGAGAGTGTACAAATGGCATTTTTTGCAAATAGGTTAATTATTACTATTGGTTTCTCAATCTATCATATTGGGTACTTTATAGAGCACCTCGCTGGAGGAGCAAATATTAACAGTTTAAACATAATTTACAATTTAGCTGACGTATTAAACAAAATTATTTTTGGAATGATAATTTATAGTGCAGCTTTAGAAGATACAAAGAAAGGTAATCAGAATTAAGGAGGAATAATATATGACTAAAGGAGCAGACATAATAGCAGGTATAATTTTAGCCGCACTTGCAATAGCAATTATCGTTTATTTGTTGCATTGGCTATACAGAAGATCATCAAAAGAAGTTTCATTTGTACGTACTGGAATGTTAGGTGAAAAAGTTGTTATATCAGGAGGTGCTTTTGTCTTACCAATAATTCACAATATTACTCAAGTTGGAATGCGTACTTTAAGCTTAAGTATAAAAAGAGCAGGTGATAAATCTCTAATTACAAAAGATAGAATGAGAGCTGAACTTGTTACAGAATTTTTTACCAAAGTTCCACCTGAAGCTAAAGCAGTCTCAACAGCTGCACAAACTTTAGGTAATAGAACTCTTGATCCAGAACACTTAAAAGAAGTAGTGGCTGGTCGTTTTGCTGATGCACTTGGAGAAGTTGCTGCAAAAATGACATTAGATGAAATACAAGAAAATCGTGGAGAATTTGTTAAATCAGTTGCAAAAATAGCAAATGAGTCGATAGGACATACGGGGTTAGCGCTTGAGACAGTTTCTATCATATCTCTCGATCAAGCACCGATTGAAATGTTTAATCCAGCTAATACGTTTGACTCACAAGGTTTAACACAATTAACTGAACAAATTGAGTCTAGAAAGAAAAAAAGAAATGATATTACCCAAGATACAAAAATTTCAATTGAAAATAAAAACTTAGAAACAGTTCAAAAAGAACTAGAAATTAAGAAGAATGAAGAATTTTCTAAATACCAACAAGAAAGAGAAATTGCTATTCAAAAAGCTAAAGAAAGAACAGAGACAATAAAAGAAAAAGCTGAAAAAGAAAGAGAAGCAGAAGAAGCTGAAATAAGAAATCAGGAACAAATTGAAGTCGCAAAAATTTCTCAGAATCAAGTAATTGAAGTTGAAAGAAAATTAACTGAAACAAGACTTGTAGAGGAAATAGAAAAACGTAGAAAAGAGCAAAATGAATTAGAAAAAAATTCAGCCTTCGAAATAAGACAAAAAGATTTAGAAACAGAAGTCAAAATTTTAAATTTAGATAAAGAAAGTGAATACGCGAGACTTGAAAAACAAAGACAAGTTGATATAAAACGTGCTCAAGAAAAATCTGCAATCATAAAAGAACAATCTGAAAGACAAAAAGAGTCAGAAGAAGCTCAAATCATTTCAGAACAACAAGTTAAAAATGCAAAAATTGAGCAACAAAAAAATATTGACTCTCACAGAATAGAGTCGGAAAGAGTAGTAAGACTTCTTGATATAGAAAAAGCTAAAAGATTAAGCATTGAAGAACATCAAAAAAACTTAGAAGTAATTAACAAGTCTAAACAAGTTTTAAAATCAAAAACAGAAGAAGAGAATACTAGAGCTAGAGCAATAGAGGCTGAAGAAAAAGCAAATTCAGCTAGATACGTTGAAAAAGCGCAAGGTATTAAAAAAGTTGATGTAATTAGTGCAACTTCAAAAGCTGAGCAAGAAAGACAAGCAACTATGGCAGCAAAACTTAGATATGAGATAGATGCCGCTGGTAAAGAAGCACTAAATTCTGCTGAAAATCTTAGAAGTGACGCAAGTAGAAGAAGCGCTTTACGTTTAAAACTTGCAGACAAAATCGAGTCTATTATTAGAGAAAGCGTTAAACCAATGGCTAACATTAATGATATTAAAATAATTGATGTTAATGGTTTGCCAGGATTTAGTGGCACTTCTGAAGGCTCTGGTGGTGGTGGCACAGCTGAAAAAGTTAGCACAAAAGATGGAACAAGAAGCGGAAATTTAGCAGATAATGTTGTTAGTTCTGCACTTCGTTATAGAGCTCATCAACCTTTTTTAGATGGTTTACTTAAAGAAATAGGTATGGCTCCTGGAGAAGTTAGTAATATTAGAAATATTTTAGGAGACTATGAAAATCCAAAGAAAGACTTCCATATGAATTTTGATAAAGATCCAACTAAGGGAAGTAAAGACTCTAAATAAAAAAAATGAATAGAAATGCAATATGAGTAGTGATTTAGATAATTGGGCAAAAAAATACGAAGACCTTACCAATAGTGATGAAACTATTGCGGCAATGTCAAAATATTATTCATGTTCTTTTATGTTTGATATGGAAAAAGCAAAAGTCATTATTGAAATGCATGATGGTAAAGTAAAACATATCAACACTAATCCTGGACCTTTAGATCCCTATGATTTTGCTCTTAGAGCTTCAGCAAATACTTGGAAAGAGTTTTCTCAACCAATACCAAAACCTATGTATCATGGAATTTGGTCGGCAAGTTTTAGAAAAGATCTAAAAATAGAGGGAAATCATTTAATATTAATGCAAAATCTAAGAAATTTTACAGTTCAGTTTGAGTTACTTAGAAAATCAGGAGTACCAGTTTAAAATGAGATTTTATGACTTAAGAAGAGGTATTAAATGGTAAAACATCACGATGTTGTTGGACGCTATGTAACAATCGAAGTAGATGATTGTGAGTATAAAGTTTTTTACCTTCAAAATGGTAAGGGCATACCATTAATCTGTCAACATACAGCAGGTTGTCATAATCATCAATGGCGAGGATTGCTTGAAGATGAAGAGATTATTAAAAACTACAATGTAATAGCCTATGATTTGCCAAGACATGGAAAATCTGACCCTCCTCACAATAAAGAATTTTGGAAAGAAGATTATAAATTAACTGCAGATCATTTTTGCAATTTTATTGTCAAACTTTGTGAAGCACTTGATTTAAAAGACCCAATATTTATGGGCTCATCTTTTGGAGGAAATGTAGCTCTTCAATTAGCTTTGCGTCACCCAAATAAGTTTAGGGCAGTAATACCAGTAGAAGCAGCAGATCATGCTCCAGGATTTTATTTAGATTGGTGGAGACATCCTCATGCTAATGCAGCACAAGTTTGTGGAAGTGGAACGTGGGATTTAATGGCACCTCAATCTCCAGAAAAAGATAGATGGTTGACTTGGCACTATTACACCCAAGGATCAGAAGCATTTAAAGGAGATTTACATTTTTATTCAGTTGATCATGATTTACGAAATGAATTAAAAAATATCGATGGTCACAAGTGTCCAGTTATTATGATGACAGGAACTTATGACTATTTAACACCTCCTGAAGCTACAGAAAATACAGCAAGACAGATAAAAGGTGGAGTTTATATTGAAATGCCAGATATAGGCCATTTTCCTATGAGTGAAAACCACGAATTATTTAGAGTTTATTTAATAGAAGCTTTAAAAATTATTAGTGAGAGAACGAGTAAATAATGAAAGAAAAAACAGGAACACAGCTAAACCAAGCTTATACAAGTGTAGATGATTTTAATACTATAAAATATGTTTTACCTTTATTAAGAGACGAAAAAACTAGAAATCGATTAATTGAAGAACATAGAGCGTGCCCAGTAGGTAGAGCTCCTCACAAAGGTCAGCCAATGGTGGAGCATAGTAAAGATTTAATAAGAGTATTGGACAAACTAAGAAGACAGCCAATGGCAGGTAAATTACTTACAGTGTGTAAAAGGCCTCATGAAGATTACAGAATTGGAATTGCTAGTGGAGTTAGAGGACAACCAGTTGAAATTTTAGAGGAATCATTTTCATCAGAAGAAGCATGCGAACATGCAATTTTTTTGAAAAGAATTGTGGCACTTTTAGAAAAGTATGGAGAATAATTATTAATTTTAAGAGATTTATATTATGTTAAAAATTACTGGCTATAGTGACAAGTACCAGGCTTTTCCTGGAGAAAAAATCAAATTTTATATTAATTCTGAACAAAATGAAAATTATGATGTTCAGATTGTTAGGTTAATTCACGGAGATACAAACCCAGAAGGACCAGGTTATAAAGAAGAAGAAATAGGAGCTACTTGTAATAAATCATATCAAGGTAGAAATCAAAAAGTTCATGGTGGTTCTTACGTTGTTATTCCACAAGATGATCGTTTAAATTTAAAAAGTTTCACTTTACAAGCGTATATATTTCCTACAACACCAGGAAAAGGAAAGCAGGGGCTATTAACGAAATGGAATGAAAAAACTAATAGTGGTTATGGTTTATTTATAGATGATGATTCTTGTCTTTCGTTAATGATTGGAGATGGGGCAGGACAAGTAATGAAACTATCTAGTGAAAAAAAATTAATGAGAAAAGTGTGGTACCTTGTTGCGGCAACTTTTGATGCAGAAACTGGAAAAATAAAACTTTACCAAGAACCTTGTGTTACACCCACTAATGCTGGATTAGGAATGTCTTTGTTGCATCCAGCTGATGAAACTACAGCATTTGTTGAGGCTACAAATAATTTACAACCAAGAGCCAATGATGCGCCTTTTTTAATTGCAGCGTCAACTGTTAATGATCGCTCAGGAAGACATATTCATGGAGGACATTACAAAGAAGCGTTAACACCAATTGAACTTCCCGAACAAGGTTTTATTTATAATGGAAAAATAGACAGACCAAGAGTAAGTAAAAAAGCATTATCAAAATCAGAAATTGAGTCTTTAGCTAGAGGATATGGTGGGTGTTCAGCAGAACTTAGATCTGAAGTTATTGGAGCTTGGGATTTTCATGCAAATATAACAAATAATATTGCTTCAACGCACATTATAGATACTACTTCAAATCATTTAAATGGGTTTGTTGTAAATCTACCTGTCAGAGGAATGACAGGTTACAACTGGACAGCTGATGAGATGGTTTATCATCACAAACCAGATGAATATGGAGCTATACATTTTCATGATGATGATATTGATGACGCAAGATGGGATGTAGACTTTACTTTTGAAGTTCCAGATATCATTAAAAGTGGAATTTATGCTGCAAGACTTAGAATAAATGGTGAAGATTCTCCTGAGACTGAAGATTTTATTCCATTTGTTATAAAACCTCCAAAAGGAAAAACAACTTCAAAAGTTCTACTTGTACTACCAACAAATAGCTATATGGCATATTCAAATGACAATTTAGCTACAAACTCTGTAGTTGCTGAATTGCTTGCGGGAAAAGTACCAGTCATGTCTGCTGCAGATCTATATTTAAACGAACATAGAGAGTATGGTTTATCTACTTACTCAATGCACTCCGATGGAAGTGGTGTTTGTTATTCGTCAAGGCTTCGTCCAATACTTAATATGAGACCAAAATATAGACATTGGTTATCACCATCTTTATGGCAATTAAATGCCGATCTCCATCTAACAGATTGGTTGGAGGAAAAAAATATAGATTTTGATGTAATGACTGATGAAGATTTACATTTAGAAGGTGTTGATTTGTTAAATCGTTACCAAGTTGTTTTAACAGGTTCACACCCCGAATATAGTTCAGAAAAAATGTTAGCAGCTTATGAATCTTATCAATTAAATGGAGGAAGATGGATCTATTTAGGTGCAGATGGATTTTATTGGATTAGTGAATATCATCCAGATAATTTAAATATAATTGAAGTCCGAAAAGGTGAAGCAGGCACAAGAGCATGGACTGCAAATCCTGGTGAATACAACAATGCATTTGATGGTAAATATGGTGGTATGTGGCGTGCCAGAGGAAGAATTCCAAGTAAGGTTTGTGGATTAACGTTTACTGCATATGGTTTTGATGTTTCTTCATATTACAAAAGAGAACCAGATAGTAAAAAACCAGAATGCTCATGGATTTTCGAAGGCGTAGGTGAAAATGAAGTTATTGGTGATTTTGGATTAGTAGGTGGCGGAGCAGCTGGTGTTGAATTAGATAGATACGATCTAGAATTTGGTACCCCTCATAATGCTTTTTTATTAGCAAGATCTGAAAACCATACTAATTTGATGCTACAAGTAAATGAGGAAATTCATTTTTCTGTTAGAGGTTATCATGGTGGTGGAACAGAAAACCCAATGGTAAGAGCTGATATGATTTATTATAAAACTCCAAAAGATGGCGCTTTATTTGCTCCAGGATCACTTTCATGGTGTGGAAGCCTATCATATAATGATTATAACAATAATGTTTCAAAAATTTTAGAAAATGCTATCCAAGGATTTTTAAAAGAAGGGCCTCTTCCTTAATGAAACAAGAATTAATTAATAGACCAAAAGGTACAGATGGAAAAGCTATTCTTGGTTCAGATAATACTACAGCTTTAAATGATTTAGAAAAAGTAGCATTAAATGATTTGGATAAAGATAAAATTAATGATCTAGCAGAATGTCTTTTTGTCCTAAATAATAAAAAATATGGACCAATCCCAGGCGCTTATATGGTGATGTGTACCAAACCAGGAAAAGAATGGTGTGTTGCTCAATTAAATGCAGATAGAGCTAAACCATTTATTTTATATGAAGATAAAGTTTTTACTTCAATTGCAGAAGCACAAAAAGAAGCAGAAAAAATTAAAAAAGAACGAGGTGAGTCAGCACCAAGACGTTGTACCTAAAAATTTAAAAGGCTTGGAGATATGGCTAAATCAAAAGTCCTTATAGAAAATGACAAGACTATAGTGACTGAGTGGTTATTTGATGTGGGAGATAGTACTGGTCACCATACTCATAAATATAATTATATAGTTGTACCCATGCTTGATGGAGAATTGAAAGTAATAGATAGTAATAATAATGAAACAATTTCAAAACTTTCTAAAGGTGGTGCTTATTATAGAGAAAGAGGAGTAGAGCATAATGTTTTTAACAATAATAGCTTTCCATATTCTTTTATAGAGGTTGAATTAAAATAATAAAACTATGTCTGAAAAATCTATTTGGTTATTTATTTTTATATTATTATATGCAGCCTATTGTTTTTTTTGGGGAGTGAGAGGTTCAAAATATAATTCTGACAGCCCAGAAAGTTATTATTTAGCAAATAGAAATATTTCATCATGGGTATTTTTTTTTGCAGCAACAGCAGCAACATTTGCAGGTCTAACTGTAATCTCTCAAACCAGCCTTATATTTCATGATGGTTTTCAATATGTTGGTACAGCATTTATTGCCATAACAGTTCCTTTAGGAAGTGTATTTTTTTTTAAACGACAATGGATGTTAAGCAGAAAGTTTGGGTACATAACTCCTGGGGAAATGTATTATGATTATTATAAGAGTGACACAATTCGTGTTATTTCAGTTTTAGTAACATTTTTTTTCGCTGTACCTTTGCTTGCTGTTTTATTTGGAGCAACAGGCTATCTTATAAACATATTAACTGGAGAATATGTTTCTAGAGAATTGGGAATGTGGATAATTTCAACCATTATTTTATTCTATGTAACAAGAGGAGGTTTTAAATCTATCTTTAGTGTAGGGGTGGTTCAATCTTGGCTTTATTTTTTAACAATAATTATTTTAGGATTGATCACTTATTCTTTTATAGGAGATATCGAAACTTTTGGTAAATCTTTAGCAAGAATAGCAAGTACAAAAATTAGTTTTTGGGGGAATACAAATGGCTATGGAGGAGGCGATTATAATGGTTATTTTGCATTACCTGGCGTTATACAATGGGTTGCAGGATTAGGAAAAAATGAAGCAGTAGGAGGTCCATGGACAGCAATGATGATTTTTACTTTTACAATGTCTTTTATGGGAATAATTCTTTCTCCATCATTTACAATGCTGAGTTATACAGCAAAACATCCAAAAGCTTTTTCTTATTATCAAATATGGGGCTCGGCAGTTGTTGTTGGTTTGCTGTTATTTATATTTACAACTTTTCAAGGAATTGGCGCCAGTTTATTAGGAGCAAATGCTGAAATTAATAGCAATGGTCTTTTTATTAATAAATTATTGCCAGAAATTTCTAACCAAGATCATTCATCAATTATTTATCACATTATAAGTTTAATGGATAAACACGCTTTATGGTTAACTGGTTTGTTGGGTGTAGGATTAATTGCTGCACTTCAGGCTACAGCAGCAGCCCTTTTAATGACATCAGGAAGCATTGTTACAAGAGATTTTTATAAAGTTTACATTGATAAAAATATAAACTGGGAGAAGGAGCGTAGAGCAGCTCGTATAATTATGCTATTTATATTTCTAGCGTCACTTTATTTAGCAACATTTGCAAAACCAGCAATGATTATCTTTAGTGGAATTTCTATTGCTATAGCATTTCAGTTTTTAATTGTTTTACTTGGTCTAGTTTGGTTTCCATGGATAACGAGAGGGGCCGCAATATCTGGGGTAATAATTGGTATAATAATTGTAATTTTAACTGAAACTGTTGGTCAGCAAATTTCAGGAAATAGATTGCCTTGGGGAAGATGGCCTTTCACTATTCATTCTGGTGTATGGGGTTTATTGTTTAATGTATTTATTTGCTTTTCAGTTTCTGCTTTTTCATCAATAATAAAAATAGATAGTGAAAGAGACTATCGACAAACATTTCATGATTTTTTAAATGAACACATGGGACTTCATCCAAGCAGAACAAAACTAAGATCATTCGCATATGTTATAGCTTTAATATGGTTATTTTTTGGAGTTGGACCTGGGCAAATAATTGGAAATAATTTTTTTGGAGCTCCAGATGCAGGTTATGAATCTTGGATTCTTAAAATACCTTCTCTTTGGGGTTATCAATTAATATGGTGGTTCTTTGGAATTGGTTTAATTTGGTTTCTAGCAAGCAAAATGGATTTATCAACTTTACCAAATAAACCCATTCAATCTGGTGACCTTCACAAACATCCAGACGAAGTGTCGGGAGAGAAAAATTATTTAGATAACTTGGGAACTGGTTATGGTTGGATTTTAATATTAGTAGGTATAGCTATATTTTCAATAATCTTTTATGTATATTACGTTTAGGTTTTTATGAGTTTAAATAATTTTACATTTAATACGACTCCTGGAATTAGATTTGGCAGCGGAATGTCTAAGTTATGTGCTGAAGAAGTTTCTAAAAAATTGGGACCAAATATTTTATTTATTACCGATAAAGATTTGATGTCATTAAAATTAACTGAACCAACTCTAATTGAATTAAGAAAATCTTCACCTACACTTGAAATATTTCAAGATGTTGAAGCCGATCCATCAATTAAAACCCTTTTGAATGCTATAGAAGCTGGAAAAAAGATAAATGCGACAGGAGTTATTGGATTTGGTGGAGGATCTTCAATGGATATTGCTAAATTGACCTCTTTAATCCTAGGTTCAAATGAAAATATTGATGAAGCTTGGGGCGTTTCCAATGCTAAGGGCCCAAGATTGCCCTTAGTTTTAGTACCCACTACTGCTGGAACTGGTTCAGAAGTAACTCCCATATCTATAATCACCGTTGGTGAAGAAGAAAAAAAAGGCGTTTCATCATCAATAATTTTACCAGATATTGCAATTTTAGACCCCGATTTAACAATTGGATTGCCAGCGCATACAACAGCAGCAACAGGAATTGATGCAATGGTGCATGCAATAGAAGGGTATACCTCAGCAAATAAAAATAATAATCCAATTTCAAAAATGTTAGGGATAGAAGCGCTAAAACTTTTAGCTGGTTCAATTGAAAAAGCTGTATTTGATGGATCTGATATAGAAGCTAGAGGTAACATGTTAATTGGCGCAATGTTAGCTGGAAAATCATTTGCAAATTCACCTGTGGCAGCAGTTCATGCTCTTGCTTATCCTATTGGAGGAACTTTTCATGTATCTCATGGATTATCAAATTCACTAGTTCTTCCATATGTTTTAAGATTCAATAGCATTGATAGCAAAACTGCTAAAAATTATGCTGAGCTAGCACCATTTATTTTTCCAGAAATTAACATCGATCAAGGCAGCCAAGCAGTATGTAAAGATTTTATTGATCAATTAGAAGTTTTATCAAAAAAAATTGGACTTCCTCAAAAATTAAGAGAGGTAAATATTCCAAAAGATGCATGTAAAAAAATGGCATCTGATGCAATGAAACAGACTCGTTTATTAGTTAATAATCCAAGAGAACTAACTGAAAATGATGCGCTTAATATTTATGAGGCTGCCTGGTAATAATATTTATGGAAGAAAAAGATAAAGATATATTTGAACATACAACAAAGTTTAATACAGGTATTCGACTGTATATGTTTCAGACAGGATCTATTAAAACAAAAGTAAAATTTATAAAAATGAATCAGGGAGAAGAACCTTATGAAATACCTGTACCTTGGTTTTTAATCAAACATCCTCAAGGAGATGTCATTATTGACGGGGGAATGCCAATTGAAGCTGCTCTTGACAAGCATAAGCATTGGGGCTCTGTAGTTGAAGCTTATGATCCAGTTATGAAAGCATCTGAGTGGTGTAGAGATCAAGTAAAAACTGTTAATACAAATCCAGAAGATGTAAAAAATGTTATACAGACTCATTTACATTTAGATCATTCAGGCGCAATAGGACACTTTCCAAATGCTACTCATATAACTCAGAGAATAGAATATGATTATGCATTTAATCCTGACTGGTTTTCTCAACCTGCTTATATAAAAGAAGACTTTGATAAGCCTAATATTAAATGGAAATTCTTACAGGGAAAAAAAACTGATTATTATGATGTATATGGTGATGGAGTTATAAAAATAATATTCACACCAGGCCATACTCCAGGTCACCAATCTGTATTAATTAATTTACCGAAAACTGGTCATATGCTCTTAACTGGGGATGCTTGTTATACAGGGGATCATTGGTGTGATCGATGTTTGCCGGGACTTGTTGCTTCAGCTTCTGATGCCGCAGATTCAGTTGCAAAATTAAGAAAGATTGCTAGAGAAACTAATGCAAAAGTTGTATGGGGTCATGATCCTGTTACTTGGTTAGATTGGAACAAAGCACCAATGTTCTATTACGATTAATTAAAAATTATTTTGCTTCAATTGGTATTGTAGACTTCATAAAATCTTTTTGTCTAAAATTATTTAACCATTTCTTTAGATACGGAGAGTTTTTTTCCCATAGATCGTTAAGTCTAAAATTAGTGTATTCTAGTGAGCAGGCAATTGCTATCTGATCCATAGTTAAATAATTTTCATTATAATTTTTCCAATTATTTTCAAGCCATTTAATAGTTCTTTCAATTCTAACCTCTTGTTTATTAATAAAATTTTTGCTTTGTTCATTATTTGGTCTGATTATTTCCATACGTCTTTCTAAAACTGATTCCATTAAACCATTAGCAACTGATACCATTGAAATAATTTCAAAGTAATTTTTTTTTGGAAACAGTGTGTCGTTGTTCGAAACAGAATCTAAATAAAAACAAATATTATCACTATCAATAATTGTTAAATCATTAACTAAAAGAGTGGGTATTTTTCTCAAAGGATTATGCTTGTCTAAAAATTTAGATTCCTGGACTTTGATTATTTTTTCCTCCAGAGAAATTTTTTGAACTATAGATGTAATTTTTGTTTTCCTTCCAAAAGGGGAATTTGGACCATTAAATAATATTATTTTATTTGTCATAAACCTATAATTTACAAATAAGAGAAAACATATTTATTACTAAAAAAGTTAATATTTCTTCTTTAAAGTCTTCATAATTTATTTTTTTAATATCAATGGACGACAAAGCAACGTTAGTTAAACTTTTTGTATCTTCTATAGAGATACCAATTTCTTCAGAAAGGTCTTGTATAATTTGTGAGTAAAGTTTTGTATTGTTCATAAATTGAAATTTTTATTCTATAATAATAGCTACAGTTCCTGGATCTACTGCTTCTTGATCATTTACAATATTAACCTCAATAACTTTTCCATCTACTGGTGAGTTATGATGCACTTCTGTTTTCATTACCTCCATAATAAACAAATCATCATTTATTTTAACAAGATCTCCTACTTTAACTAAAACTTTCCAAATATTGCCTGGTACAGTCGTTTTTACTTCAGTTGTCATATTTTATATCCCTTCTATATTAATCTTAGTCAAAAAAACGAACTTTCATATTTTTTAAACCTTTTTTTTCCATCATCTTTTTTCTAATTTTTTCATCTAATTTATTTTTTTCAAAATCAACTATTTTGATTGAGCCAACTTTTTTTATTGTTTCATTATCATTCATTGATTTATTGCTTTTAAAAGACTCGAGACTTTCTTCGCTACAAATAATTGATTGTTCAGCTCTTAATAACTGAGCTTTTTCAACAGAAATTTCAACAAATTTAAAAGTATCTCCTGGTTTAGCTTGTCCTAATTTCCAAAATGCTGACGATGGAACAGTATATGGATTAATGAACCCACCCATGCTTGGCCCATCATTAACAAGTATAATTGGAGTTTGTCCAGCAAGATTAATAGCTCCAGCAG
>Ga0257121_1001352_pt1 | contig 18649 bp, 9 predicted proteins | sample SI106_100metaG_FD_190180 | JGI IMG/M metagenome (GOLD analysis project Ga0257121, IMG submission 190180) | Marine microbial communities from Saanich Inlet, British Columbia, Canada - SI106_100 | ecosystem: Environmental > Aquatic > Marine > Inlet | place: Canada: British Columbia | collected... | reverse complement strand
CCGATCTTGTTCTCTTTATTTTAATTTGACCCTTTTCGACTTCCTTGGGGAAAGGATATTCGAAATTTATAAAATTTAAGTCGTTGCTGAACACAGAGTTTTTTACATCTTTTTTAAAAGTTTTTTTTCTTTTAGTATCTTTTATTTTTATAAAGAATTCAGCGCCGTTTCCAGATCCTTCTTTTGGATTAATGTCTTTAAACATCGGGCTTAGGGGGAAGCTATCAATATTTTGAACTGTGACGGATTCGATTTCTCCGCCTTCTTTTACTTTGTCTATTAGGAAGATACACTTCCCTCCGCCTTCATCCCAAACTAAACCATCTCCTTCTCTATATTCTTTTCCGGAATCTTTTATCGTAACTTTTTCGTCGATTATATTATCTGGCAGTATGATTTCTATTAGGTCTTTTCTGTAAATTTGTTGCTGTTTATTATCGGAAAGAAGGAAGTAGTTTTCGTCGTCGTAGTTTATAGTTTTGAAGTCTAGCCATTTTTCTTCTTCGGAAATATTTGTTATTTCAAAATCTTCTTGCCCTATTCTAATAACGAAGTCTTTTTGTATGGCTAGGTATTCGTTTAAAGATTGAACGATTAGAGAGTTTGTGCCCTCTAGAATAGTGCCGAAAAAACCTATCGATTTCATTGGGTATATTTTATAAAATTTAGGCTAAGAAACCTAAAAATAATGTAGAGTCGTTTTTAATACCTTTACTACCGCCGTCAACTTCTATTTCAAAGGTATCGTAGGGGTCTCCGAAAGGAGCTTTCGTGTTAAAAGTGTATTTATTTGATCTTATGAGATCTTTTTCGTAAGGTGTTACCACGGGTATGTATTTCCTTTTTTCCTTAAAGGAGACTGTTATTACGCTATCTTTGTAAACGCTGCTACCCCTTGATTTCGCAATGCATGTTACGTCTACGATGCCGGAAGTTTTAATTACCTCTATTGTGTTGTTTGATTTAATTAATAAATAACAGTAAGATCTATAAGACAATGCTTTTGCTCCCTCGTCCGTTGGCGATTTTTTAAAAATAGCAATTGAGGAGGTCGTTAGCTGGTTTTCATTAAAGGATGGAAGGCCGCTGGTAAAATGAAGTTCGCCATTATATTCAGAAATTGACGGAGCTACTTGACTAAAGGAAAGGTCTTTCTCTCCGAGAATAGACGCAACAGCGGTTCCTTTGTCGGTTTTTACAATTCTAGGAGCTGGTTTGGTTTTAGACCCTATAAAATGCTTGTTCATTGTCAGCTGGTCAAAGCTCCCTATGGCTATATTACTTTGAGTTAAATGCTGGTCTTTGAAGGGGTAAAAGGGAAAAGTTATAGAGGAGTTTTCAATTGTCATTTCTTTTCTAAGAACAACGCGTCTTTTAACTGTTACGGAGCTTCCCTTGAAAGGCTCGTTAGAAAGAGTAATTTTTTGCGTATCTCCGTTCTCGAGGTTTATTTGTTCTGCGTTTAAGGAAAAGCTTTCGTCAGCATAATATAAAACAATACCTCTAATAGAGTCAAACATGGAGAAAATTTCTTGTTCTGTTTTATAAGTTTTTCTATTTTCCTCATCTCGAGACGTAGAGAATACTAGAGATACGTTTCCTTTATCGGTTATAATGGGCTCTATAATGTAAGGTATATTTCTATCGTATCCGGTTTTAGGAGAAACAAACCCGTCTCTTTCGGAATACTCGTTTAGGAAAAAGAAAGATTTAGGTTTTGCTATTTTAACTTCTACAATATCGTATCCAGCTAAACCCTTGCTTGGGTCTGGCGAAAAGTCTCCTTCGCTTTTTTCGTTTACAGTGTTGTCAAACACAACATTTCCAGCGCTAGTCTTACCGTTAAACACATCGTAAGCTTCTACCACCACATCAAAATGTCTTATTGGTATTTTATCTTCTTTTATAAGGCTTGTCAGGACGACTCCCGAACCGGGTATTATATTATAATCTTTATCTGCAACAGCTTGAGCGGTTTCTATAGAATTCAACGACTCTGGGAATACGAATGTATTTTGAGACAGGTTAGTTCCTGTTAGCTCGAGGTATATATTAGGGTTTGGTTGATTAGGGTTTTGACTACTGCTAACTTCCCTGATTGTTATTCTTTTTCTAAAGTTAAAATTTGATTCTTCTAACGCGCTTTGGTGCGTTGCGTTTATTCTTGACTGAAAAGAGAATCTGGGCGAGGATTCGTTTTTTACAACAGCAATGTTTCCCGGAGACTCGAGTTCTTTTGAAGCGCCGATATTGCCTACATTGGGGTTCTCAGCATTAAAGGGAATTAGTTTATAGATGTCTAAGCTGTTTAATAAAGAAGTCCTTTGTACAGTGTCGTCTATTACTACTACTTGATTGTCTTCGTTGGAGGAGCCTGTAGAAGAGTCAACTCTTTCCGGGTAATATGTTGGTCCGTAATATTTATCGTTATTAGGGAGTTTCGACCAAATGGCAAATTCGTATTCACCAGCTTTATTTATAACGAAGGTCGCTTCATAGGTCTGATATTTTTTAGGAAGTTTAGTTATAGTGTTCCCGTTAGGGTCCACTTGTTTAATTTCGGTTTTAACATAATTCTCCCCGTCTACGGTTAGTTTATTTATTACATCATCTAATTCTTTTTCCTTTTGATCCTTGGTCTCTGTGTCATGTTGGCTGTAGGTAGTTCCTGTGAATTTGCCCTTTTTCATGAAGATAGTGTAAGTGTAATCTCCATTATAAGGAATATCGTCATTTTCTCCGTTCCAGCAGTCCCAGTATATTTTCACCTCTGCTCCCGAATAATGACCGCGATGCTCTAAAAGGGTTATACCAGCGCTTGCTGGCGGTTTTTCTGCGGCGGTTAGTACTGTTCTGGGCATTTTTTTATAAAGTTTAGCGTTAGTCTAATTTTCCCCCGAATAGTGATGGGTTTGTTGTCACGGAGTTTTTAGTGTGGAGGTGTCCCGGGTTTTCTTCTGTTTTTATCTCTGTTTCGTGGTTCCCTACAAACAAATTTTCGTTAGTTGAGTTATAGGTTAGCCCTTTCTTAACCGTACCACCGCAGTCTTCCTTTCGGTTGATTGGATTTATAATTGATCCGTCTTCGAAAGGCTGTTCAGCTATTCCGACAACTAGGGTTGTGTTATAGCCTCCCGCAAACGCTTCGCTAGGGCTAAAGCCATTCGCGCTAGAGTCTAGTCCGTTCGCATCGAAAGTCTGGTTCGGGCTTACGTAAGGATCTAATGCCCATTCGGCTGACCCGACCATGTGTGACTCTGAGACAGAATTAGGATAACCGTTAGTTTTAACAATGCTGTTATATCCTATTCTTCCGCCTAGATACATACAGTACGGATCTCCATGATTGGGCTTATCGGTATCATTTACTAAAACACTGCCCGGATAAAATAAGGTGTCATCGTTTCCGAGCGCGGGCAATTCACCGCCAGCTAAAGAGGCTACGGGGGTTGCGTATATTTTAGCGGAATGAGGAGAAAAATTAGGAGCAAACACGCAGTCCGTTAATTTTGTAGAATCTTCGCCTTCTTTTAGAATTATATTTTGGTCGTTTAAGCAGATGCCAAACGTATAAGCGTAGCTTGCCTGATGAGAACACAGCTGGGAGTCTTGTCTTTGTAGGTGGCAGGTGTAAAATAAAAATTGTCCCGGAGCGAGCAAATTCATTAAATTCTCATGGTCCATATCGTGTATTTGATCTAATAAATTATCTTCTGTCATTTCGTGACTTACCCATATAAGAGGCCTAGCTTTAAAAGTAAGAACATCAATATTGTTAATACCGCATACATTTAGTCGAGCTTCGGTAGCGTAATTGAATTCGATTATTTGTTGGTCTGGGGCTATTTTATCTATATTTATTCCTACTTGATACGCAGGATTAACGTCTGCTGCACGAGAGTCGTACTCGACGCAGTCGTCATCTTTCTCGCAGCTTGCCGTGTAGGGCTTTATGGCCGAATTTTTGAATATACCCCCGTTAGATTCATTTATAGTTTCAAAACAATGGTCTCTTACATCGGTTAAAATTCCACCATTCACTGAAAGTTGGTCGTACCAGTCTTCGCTTGGATAATCGCTGAAAAGTTCGGTTTTTTCTTCGTCGTTCCAGATTGAATTAGTAGTGGGGTTTATGAGAAGCTGACCGTCCCCGTCTCGAAGAAAACCGGGGTAACGAGTTAGTTTTTGGGTGACGGAAAATCTATAATCTTGGTTAGGGGGAGCGATCCAGTAACATTTTCCGTTCTCGATTAAGTTGGCGGGGCTTTGCGAGGTCGAGCCGAGAGGTCCGGAGTAGCCGTACGTAGAGTTGCTCTGATCTTGATACTGAAATATAGCTGTGCCTTTTATGGGCTTATTGCAGTTTCTATGGATTAGATGACCGGGTTCTTCATCCCATAACATTCTTTTTAAGTCGCTACCCGTTGTCCCCCGGTCGCTGCTGCCTTTGTCATCGGGCCATTCAATATTCATTCCGAAGTGAACCGGAATGAGCCCAGTATGTTTAGTATCGTTCTCTTCAAAATGCAGCTGCCACTTACAATAGTCGTTTACTATTTGAGACCCCGGGCCGCTTGTGCCTTCTACTGTTTCGCCCGCGCGATCAACTCCATGTCCTACGTAAAACGTATTAACGTCCAAGAAAGTATCGCCGTAATAAAATACTTTAGCGGCGTATCCGCAGTCGCAATCAGCGCAATTGCAGTTACAGCACCCTTTGTCCACGTCGTGACCATCTTCAGTTTCCCCTATACCCGGACAGTCTTCATCATTGTAACACCAACATTCCGGACCTGCGCACGCTGAATACGGCCAGCCAGAGTTATCGTGGTTTATATCAGCAGGGTCCCCGCAATCGGTGTTACCATCTGTGCAGCAAGGTGTAGTGGTGGCCGTTGCCGGGTAGTCCGCGCATCTACCCCTCTCAAATTTTTGTGGATCGCAATCTTGGTTGTATAGACGGCTACCATCATTATGATCAGCTCTTTGGTCTAAGTCTTTATACCATTCGCGCATCGCTTTGCACTGTAATTTTTTACTGTCTTTGATTTCGTCGCCCCATACATCCATATCGGTGACTGTCTTTAATCTAAAATGAGAAGAGTAGTTCTTATCTTCTGATATGCCCATTGTTCCGGGCGCGGGGGATAGGCTTGATACATCAATAGCTACTTTAAATTCTAATTCTATAGGTCTATATTCTCCTTTGGGCGGTTCTGGTGGATCTGGGGGTACTAGGTATTGACACTCTCCTCGTTCTTGTATTTGGGCACAGGTTTCTTCTGGGAACCAGACCCCTTCGGATGGGGGGCAGTCCTTTTTTAATACATTGTCCGTACATGGTTTGTATACAATTGTCGCCGTTCCCTCTGCAAACGTGTCCTGTCCGACTGCCGTTTTTTCAATGGTTCTTTGAGAGTGACCTTCGTCTTGACAGCAGGCACCGACTGCGTCTGGGTCTTCTTCTGGCGGTTTTGGGTCTGGGTCTTTCGGCTTCGGCTTCGGCTTCTCGATCGGGGGGGTTATAGTTGGTGGCGGCACTCTTGGTAATTCGGGGCCGCCGCCACCGTCTCCGTTACAAGGGGGGTCGGGGCAGGGGTCTTCAGTTTCCACGCACTCTAAACAATCTTCAGAACTTTCGCAAAATTTTGCAGAGACGCTCTCTATCGCCATAATGTCGTACTTATTGCTGTCATTTTCGGTTATATTTATAACTTTATATTCTAACGCTTGACCAGAAGCCACTTCCGAGTCTAGCGTATATGGCCTGTTTTCTGTTGAGTCGGAGCAACTTGGTTCAATGGCCCAGACTAAATTCCTGCCAGATGGGTTTTCGTAGGATTGAGAATAAGTATCCGTTACTCCTGCGGCAAGATCTCCTATTACGGAAGAATTGTCGTAACCGGTAATAGCATAATCTGTAAAGTTGAAACCAGCCTCAAATTGATTGTCTAGGTATATTTTAGTTACTATTCCGCTTCCATTAACAGAGAAGTCGGAGTGGTAATCTCCCGTTGTCGCTACCGCTTGGTACCCGCTAAAGAGAACTGTTTGTATTTGGTTTTTTCTGATTTCAGGAAAGTCAGCAGAAGTGAGGGCTTTATCGCTATTGGTTGCATTTACTTTTAAATCTTCGACAGTATACGGTTCAGTTGTCGTTGCGCTAACCCACGTGCTTATTCTTTCGAGACCAATACGGAATCGGTCGCCAGTAAGAGCTTGGGGTCTGGTAATATAGGCAGTTATTGGGTGAATAACTTCTATCGTAATAGAGGTAATCTCCGCGTCTTTAATAAAAAGATCTTTTCTTATAGGGGTGACGGTCTCTTTTATTGGGTTGCTTTGTAAATAAGCAAGCTCTGCTGTAGCGAGAGCTTTTATTGCATCGGTGCCGCCGTTCTTTTCATATTCTTTTAGGCAGCCAAAAAGGTCACCTTCGTTAGCAGGTCCGTTTAATGTGTGGTCTTTCCCGTAGTTGGTTTTTTTATTACCTATATACCCGGAGTCAAATATTTCTTCTCCGTCTACTTTTAATATATATCTTTTAGGGAAGCCGAGGCCAGTGGTCTCAAATTTTGAGTTCCATATATGAAATATAAACTCTCCTTTGCTTGACGTTACTGCGACTGTTTCTTCTGTTTTAAATATGCTAGCATCAAGGGAGCTGCTATCTAGTATATGGCGGATATTGTCACTCCCCTCATATTCTAGGTTCATCTCAGTCGGATTTAGTTCTTTGTATCCTCCTTTTGTGGTTCCGCCTTCAACTGTTCTTGTTCCTCCGGTTTCTTCGCAGTTGGTTGGAGTGATTTGAGTAGGCTCAAAATAATTTGTAGGAGTTAAGAGCTCCATTTTATATTCTCTATCCGGAGAAAAATACAAGGGTTTATCTATAGTGATTACGTTGCCTGTTATTGGATAGTTCCCATCTACATCGGTTCGGGGGCATGCGAAACTAAAGGAATCGCTTACGGGTATGATACCAGAACCTTCTTCCTCCACTCTTAAAGTTCTTCCTGCTAACTTTCTATCGTGCCTAAACTCATCGTAAACACTAATTACGTCACCGGGTCTTATGTACATGCCTTCTATTCCGGCCGTAAAGGTAACAGATTCTGTTTCGAGTATTTCGCTTTTTAAAATCCATTCACCAAATCTTTTTGCTTGCCCTTCGCTAGTACAGCCTACTGCGGAGGTTTCGACCTCTCTTATTCCATAGCGTTGAATCCCCACTTGGTCTTCCGCGTATGCTATGGCGGGCTTAAACAGGTTATGCTTGTCGGAATACCTTACTATAGCAACTGTGTGGCGGGCTTTTTTTGCCGAAGACGAATAATTAAATGTTCCGTCGGCTACGTTAGAGGTCGTAAAAAGATAAATAGGATCTTTAGGCTTATCTTGAGAAACATATATATTTCCAAAAGCATAGTAAACAATAGATCTGAAAGCAGAGGCCATGTCGTTGACAACCTTATACGCTTCTTCTCTGGAAGTAATTAAATGGTTTAAGGTAAACCTTGGTTCAAGCCCTCCTTTTCCGTCGCTAACCAAGGTGTCGCAGTATTTAGCTATTTCATAAAGAGTCCATTTATCTACATATTTTCTATCTATATAGTCTCCTAGGCCATATCTGTTATTGGTAATCAGATCGTAAAAGCACCACGCGGGGTTGTTCGTCCATTCTTTTTCTGCTTTGAAGCATCCGTCCCAGTATCCTAGTTCTGATTCGTCATAGTGTCTTAAAGTGGGGTTATAAGTGTTAGGTATTTTGACTTTTAAAAGTTTGGTGTCGTAGGATCTGTGGGGTATCCTTTGAAAAAATTCAGCACTAAACTTTGAATATACCATTGAAGCGTAGGGATATCTAAGCCTTGAGTCATACACTTCTACCAGAGAATCTATATAGGATTCGTTTTTTAGAAATTGATTAAAAGAGTCAGGAGTTAACCTGACGATTTTTATCTCCCAGCCTTGAAAATATTTATAGTTTCGAGTGTTAGAGGTAGAAAATGCGTTCCCCCATATGCTTTTATTAAAAGTTATTTGCTCGCTTCTTATATAAGGCTGCTGTATTCTTCCGAAAACCTCCACTCTTTTTACAGGTTCTTGACTCCAAGGATAGAAGAGATTGTCTTCGGTGTGTCTAGTGTCAAAGACTGGTCTTACATATATATGAAATTTAATTTTTCGGGCCTTTATATCCCCTGACCCGTAGGACCGTGGAGTCGCCCCTTTTTCTTGGTCGTGAAAACCTGCTTTTCCGGCATCTTCTCCGCCTTTAAAAACTTTTCCTTTAAACCCTTTTCTTCCTCCGTCGCCCTGTGCGTCGTTGGGGTCGTCTTGTAGAGTTTCCCAGAGCTGGGGTATTCTAAAATTAACTCTTACGGCAACAGCTTCTTTATTGTTGACCATATAAACCTTAGCGTTCTTGTCAATATCGCCTATCAAATGAGGAGGGTGTGGGTTGTTTTCGTATAGGTAATATCTAGGGATTTTCGCTTCTCTTAGGTCGATGGAGGGGCCAAATACTCTTTCTCCTATGCTTCTGAATAAAGTGAGCTCGAAAGAGGAAGAACGTTTCCCGTCTAGTGATAAAGGTAGGTTCGGGTTCAGCGTAGGTGTTTCACCTTGAGGTGAACCAAGTTTAGTTTCTATGTTAATTTCTTGAAAGTTGTAATACCCGTCTTTGTCCACTACTGGTACTTCGTTCCAATATATCGATCGAAGAAACCCTAGGTCCTCCCTGCAGGTTCCCTCGTGATCTAAGGCGGTATAAGGCCTGAAGGTGGCGCGCTCATACCCTATATCTCCAGCATTGCCTATAAAGCTGTATTCGCCGCTAACTATACCGTCTATTCCTCCTTCGCAAATTAAATCTCCAACAGTGGCTTCACTTAAGGCGGCGTAGAGAGCTTGTTCTTGCGGCTTGGTATATAAGCTAACACCGGCCTCGTCGTTGATCGGTATTCTGCTTTCTCTCTCTTTGTCAGACATATTGCTTTCGTTTGTTTGTTATGGGGTATTGGGATCTGAGGAGTCGACTCCCTCGTCGTCAGCGATAAGGGATCGTAAAGTTTCTTCTAATAGGGCTTTATCTTCTCCTTCTAGCCCTTTGATTTTATCTGTAATTTCTTGGATCGTAGCGGACCGTGACCTGTCTCCTCTGTCGATTATATAATCGTCTCCATCGTGCTGGATATATTCAGTGTGGGCACTAGCGTTATGTTGAGTGGTTCCATCGCAATCGTCTGGGTCTCCGCCGGACGCGTTCCATTCTTTGGTTCTTTCTCTTAATATTAATTCAGCGTCTTTTGATTTTTCTGAGCCGACGTTATAGTGAGACCTGTAGTCCACACCATATTCCTCCGCTCCCCAGTTAGCTTTTACTTTTTGCTCTTTGTTTTTATAATTTCCGTTTTTTACATCGTAGGTATCTATGCTAGACTGAATGACTTGGCTGCCAACCATTAATCTGCCATACCCAACATATATTGGCCCGCCTTCTCTTACCGTGTTTTCTGCTCCAGCAAAAATATAAGAGGTTCTCCCCCCTCCTTCTATTTCCCTAAAGTCGTCAAATTCTGGCATTGGGGTTAGAAGATTAGCTATTCCAGCCGCAACCATACCAAGTCCACCCATGATTAAAGAGGCTCCAAGCCAAGTGGTCGCACCGAAAGTAAAAACTCCGATAGCTATTAAAACAACCCCTAAAACTATCGCAAATATATCGTCGAAAGCTCCTTCTAAAACTGGAATAATATCTATAGTTTCAATGTCTTTTCGAGGAATTAAGAGCTCAGAAGATTTAATACCGTCTTCAGTTTCGAGGCCTTTATCTTTATCGTAAATAAAATCTTTTCCGTTTATTAAAACTCTATATTTAATGTTTTGCTTCTCGTATTCTATTAATGCGGCGAATAGTTTTTTGCTTTGAGACTCAATGGCTCTGATGGCTTCACCGACTGTATCGACGGAAAACTTCCAAGCTTCTCTTCCTACTCTCTCGCCGAGAGCTCCGTGTAGGTTTATTGTTGTCAGGTGGTTATTCATTTTGTATATCTATACACGTTTGCTATTCTTTTAAAATAAAAATTAGTTATGTTTTGCGAAACGGGATACCCTCCGTTTATATGGTGAAACATTTCTCTTTCTCCTGTGCATATGGCAAAATGATCATAAGGGAGTTGTGTTTCGTTTTTTCTTAATAAAAAACATATAACGTCGTTTTTGATTATATCGTCTACTGAGTTAATCTTTATCCTCTTGAGTCCTTTTTTTAGATTAAGTTCCAACGTTTCCGAAAGTGCTTCTGGGGTTCTGTTTGGCCAGTCGGAAGTTCTTTCTTTGAGTAGTTTAGATAATTTAAAATCGACATTAGCTTCTTCTTTTAGGTAATCTTGAACTAAGGATATACAGTCATGCTTTCCCCAAGTAAACTCTTCATCTAAAAAAGAAACACTAGATTTTTTGTGGCTATAAAGCCTAAAGGTATTGAACTTAGTATTGTATAAAACATAATCTATTTTATGACGTTTGCTATTTAGCTTATCCGTGACGCTAAACTCTTCTGCTTTATTAGTGTGGGAGTGGTATGTGGCTTTGATTTTCCCTAAAGAGGAGGTATGGAGATAATCTCTAGGGTTTATTACAAAATGTTTGGAGGTGTCGGCGGATATATTTTCGCATGCCTTAGCCTCGATCTGCCCTTCTTTCTCGTACAGTAAACCGCAACACTCGTTAGGCTCTTGTTTGAGAGCGTGATCCTTTATTGCTTTTTTAATGTTTTTTGTTAAGGTCATCCTCCGACAGTTTGCTCTAGTCTGGTTGCGTTCGGAAAACCTCCGAATTGGAGTTCTCCTTTTTCAAAATGAGGCGTCTCGTCTGTTTTAACTAACCCGTTGACTCCCCACCTCATCCTACATCCTTCTAAGGTTTTTGAGCATAGGTCAGCTATCCAGTAGTCTGGGTTTGGCGGAGCGTAGCGAGTGCTGTTTTCTGTAGGTAGGTTTTTTGAGGCTATAAAAAAATATTGAATGCTGTTATGCTCCATATAAATACAGTCCCCTTTACTGTATTTTGCGCTTTTGTTCCATTTTCCTTTATTTTTAAAAACATAATTTGGACCAAACCCTAAAATTTTTCTTATATCCTCGTCTTTAACTGTTGCGACAGGGGGAGCTTCTTCAGGGAGGGTGAGTTCAGTGTCTCTGATACCGCACTTGGCCAAAAGCTTACTAGTTGTACCGGGTCCTTGCGCGTTTGTGTCGTATGGCGTGTCTTCAGAGAGGGTGTTAGTATCAAATGGAACGGTTTCTTTTTGTTGATAAAAGCACCCGCATCCTCTGTAGCTAAAGCTGCATTTTTGAGAAAGCACTCTTCTTCTTGGGATTTTTATCCCTTCGACGTCAAGAAGCGCGCTTAACTCGTACTCTAAAGCGTTTTTATTTTCTCCTGTTTTTCTTTCTATATAGAAGACATCTCTTGGTAGCTCTGCGTATGGATCTGGTTCGTAATTTTGAGGAAAAGGGGAATTATAGGTACCTTCTGTGGTTGTCGATCCTTCGTCAAAATCAGAGAAGTTAGCCATATCTAAATATTTAGCAAAAGTTCTTATTCTTGTTACTTTTCCCCCTATTAAGTCCCCGTACTTCCGAATAGCTCTTCGTAGGATCGAAAGAGCTGCTACTCCTTCTTCTTTTTGAGAGGTCATCCTTAATATTGGCGTAGGGAGAACCCCTCTAGAGTTGAGGTCGAACCCCTGAGATTCGATAGGCGCAGGAAAAAAAGTTTTCCCTTGCCAGATCACAAACGAATTAAACACTTTTATGTTATTGTGAAACCTTAAGATATTGATAGGGTTCCCTTCGTCGTCGATTTCTTCCGGCACGCCGATTTCTACACCTACTTCTTTTCCGTCATTAACTAAGCTGGACCCAAGGCTTTTTACAGTTGAGGAAAGGTCGATTTCAAAAAAAGTTAATAAGGAAGACGCGCTAAGGTTTCCCGCTTCGTACATTAAAGACCGAACGGATTTTCGCGCTTGGTCTTTGTCCATTTTCGTATAATCTTGCATTAATTATTAACTTCCTCAAAAGTGGCGTCTATTGTATAATTGTTGTAAAAAACAAAGTTACTATTAAAGGTTTTGCAGACAAAAAGTTTTTTATACCCTCCTGCTGATAGATCGTTGTAAGGTTCTGGTAAGTTTTTAAATACGAAGGACTCGGCCCCGCTTCTGGCTCTGAGAAAGTGGTTTATGGCTCGAGCCTCTTTTATGTCTCTGTGCTCAAATCTTAAAGAAAGTTTAATTAAATTATTAAAAATACCATCTTTAATCCTTTGTTCGTATCCGTTTCCGAAAACTACGCTATTGATTCTAGGGTTGTTCTCCACAGATATATTATAGGAGGAACTCCAGATAAATTCAGGTTTAACTCTATCTTGGTGTCTCGTGGCTCCCGCCCAAAGGATTGAGTCGGCCGAAGGCTTGTCTGCAGGGACGGCGCTTGTAGAATTAGTACTATAATAGTATGTTGCCGACTTGGGGACCTGAAAACCTCCGTTTGTAGGATAGCTGTCACTAGAAAATCTATCAAGTACAACAACTATGTCGTTTTTTGAGTACTCTTTAGTCGAGTCGTATTCCGTAATGTTATAAATACTGTTTTCGTCAGCCATTTTTCCTTAAACCTCTCAAAATATTACACTAAAAAGTGTAAATAAAGTAGATGTTGTCAAGGATTAGAAGAGAAGGGCAGAAGTTGGCTGTTAATGGCTCCGGTATTAACGGGCTTCAGAGTCTTTCTTTTGGGTATCAATCTACAGCTCAGCCGGTTATCCCACTAGGGGTCGAAAGGGTCATGTACGCCCCGTCTTCCCCTCAAACAGCGTCTATTAGCGCTAATAGCTTAATGGTTTATGACGATTTTTTTGCGCAATTTACCGGAGAAAGCCCATTTAGTGGACAGGTTAACTATAAAGATCAGACTATAAAGTTTACCGAAGCTTATTTAAGCTCTTATTCTTGCTCTTGTGCAATTGGGGAGATTCCGTCTTTGGGAATGCAGGCTGAAATATACGGCGAAATGGGAACGGGTAATTATTTTGACTTCGGAGAAACAACTCCGCACGATACTGACCTTCAGGTAGCGGGTTATAATTCGATAGATATAAACTTGGATGAATTTAATACGAACAGAGTAAATAGTTTTGCCTTAGACATACAGGTGCCGAGAACCCCAATATATGCCTTCAACGACAAGGCTCCTTCTGAGGTTATTTCAAATTCCCCGATGGATATATCTCTTCAATTTAACATAGAAGCAGATGACTATAAGATAAAAAATATGAGATTTGTTCCAGAAGAAACCGTCTTTAGAAACGTATCTTTAAAAATAAACAAAAATAATTATATTTGGGACGATGCTCTTTCTACTTTTGCAAATAACCTTAGGGCTAATATAAAAGTTTTTCACTTTAAGAGTCTTTTATTGGTTTCAGAGCAGTATCAATCAGATAGTAATAACAACGTGGGGATAAATTTTGTGTTAAAAGGCACAACGCTAAGATAAAATGGCAACGATTAGATACGATCAAGTTCCGTTAATTATTCAGTTCGGTAAAAGAACCGAGAGAATGATCGCTAGAGAGTGTTCTTTGAGTGAAGCGGCTGACTTAACCCCTATTTATTCAATTGGAAAATATGGTATATCCGAGCAAGCTCCTCAAGGGGCTAGGACAGCGAGCATATCTTTCTCTTATTCGCCTGTTTTAACAGGTTTAATTAGGGAAGATACAGGAGAAACAGGAAGTTATAATATTATAAATGATGTAGCTAACAGTTTGAAAAATTCTAAAAATTCTCAAACGTCAGGCGTGTCGATTAGGTTTGGGAATATAAGCGGCGAAGGGTTATTGTCTTCTTACTCTTTGTCTCTTCAGCCTTATTCTCCTGTTGAGTGCTCTGTGAATTTTGAGCTTTTCGGATCAGGGGAAAATCTTCCGGTTTCGGGAGACTTGCAAGCAGAATCTCCAGAGTCTTTTAAATACATTAACTCAAAGTTAGCTGCTCAGTACGGTCATTCGGCCCATTCTGCGTTTATGACCGCGGGTTCCCCCGCTACAATAACAAGCTCTAACGAAACGGGGATTCTAACTTCAGTTGACTACTCTATAAATTTTGAATATGAGCCGGTGTATAAACTAGGACAAGAGTTTCCGTCTTCTTTTCTTTATCACAAAGCAAACGAAGAGGCTAATTTGTCCGAAAATGTTCGAGAAACAGGAATCGCTTTCACTGGAAAAAGTGAAAACTTTAATTTAAATATAAGGAGCCTAGATAATCAAAACGCAATACTAGTAAAGATGAATGAACCCGTGTTAAGTAACACCCAACTAAGAGTCAGCTCTCAAGGAGCCGTAGAGACAAAGAAAACAATAAGGAGTTTTTATTAATGATTTTTTCCGCCAAAAACGTTAAGCTTAGGCTGAACACAGTTGATATACTGGCAAACCAGTGTACGTTAAGCATTCAAGCTGGCTTGGATCCGAGATACGATGCTGGCAGCAGGCACTCGAGAGATTATTTCGCTCAGCAGGGAATAGGTTCTAGGCTTAATTTTTCACATTATCTTACTGGTAATTTAGACGATATAAAAAAACTCGTATCTACCCAAGGGGAAATGATAGGAAATGACGGTATGAGTAACGAGGGTCAAATTGTTAGCGGAAGTTTCGGCGGAATGGTTTTTACAAGCGGTTATTTGTCCAGTTACTCGATTCAGTTTACCCCTAATTCTCCTGTTGTAGCGAATTCAGAAGTAGTATTTTTTGATGATCTAACTGGAAATTTCGTACAGACAGAAGAAGCGGCTCCCAAAGAAGAAATATTAAACTGTAAAAACATAACTTTTACAAACAGCTCTTCGTCGGAAATAGGGGAAATAAACGATTTTATAACAGCGAGCTATAACTATACATCAGAGATAAATCCTGTGTATATAGCCGGGACAACGGTTCCAGAACGAATTTATTTCGGAAGAAAAAACGTTTCGATGAGTATAGATGTTGACAATCCGACAGGCTATGTTCCTTATAATGGAATAACTGCAAATTTTGGATTTAATATGACGAAGCATAACAGCTCAACATTTGTAGAAGCGTTTAGCTGCTATGGTCGACTGCAATCCAGAACTGTGCAGGCCTCTGTGGGGGGAAAGGTCACTCACCAGTTAGGTATAGTTACCCATAACCCTCATTCAACGCATAAGGTTTTCGGAATAAGGCCAGTAGAAAGACCGGTAACAAGTGATGTCGTGGGGGTTCCCCGGAAATAATAAACACTAAAGATGGCAGGAATATTTTATCCAAATTCAGGTTTCTATATTAGCGGCGAAAGCTTAGCTGATACGCTAAGCGTTAATTGGGGGAGCTTGGTTGTAGGTAGAGATAGTCTGGTTTTTGTGGGAGAAACAGGAATAAGCGGCATTGTTCCCGCGGCTGCAAAAACAGATACTGTTTACGTCGTATCCTCTGACGGTTTAGCGACCGCTATTGATGCGGGGGTTAATCAGATAGTAAACCTGCTTCAAAACCATAAAATAGAAGTTGGGCCTTTGAGTAATCCGTCTGGTGAAATTGGGGAGATTCTATCTGTTACGGGAAACAATTTTTATAATGTAACTGATGTAAAGTTTGGTGATATTAGTGCAAGCTTTAACATTATATCTCCTAAGAGGATAGAGGCTTTTATTCCGTCCTACGCTAATTTTTCAGGAGTAACGGTATATTCATCGTTAGCTTCTGGGGAAGCAGGCACTTTTTTTAATAGTGGTATATCTTCTAATAATTTTGTCCCGTTTCCTCAGATAACTTCGATAAATCCCGAAAGTCAGATTCCTGACGAGTCGGTGACGGTCGAGGGGTATTCTTTAGCGGCGATAACGGGAGTTGCGTTTCCGCAAGGAGGGATTACAAAGCCGATAAGTTCGTTAACTAGTACGGATTTTTCCGTAGAGGTTCCGACAGGAAAAGCAAGGGGAAAGCTAACGTTTTTATTACAAAGCGGAGTAAGCAGGCAACCGACGAGTGAGGGCAATTCATTTAGTCATCTAGCTTTAATAGAAAGTATTTCTCCTTCTGTCTGCTTGGCTGGAGATTCGGTTAATATAATAGGTAAGAATTTTAATACAGGGATCCTTTATCATTTTGGAGATAGTTTTGTGAAGGCTAGTGTCGGGTCTGTTGTATCGAGCGGGTTTAAGGTAATGTCCGATACGCTTATAACCGGCGTAATGCCAGAATCTCTTTCAACGGGAAGTAAAACCGTTTCTTTGTTTAGCGAAATCGATTCGCTTTATCCTTCGGGAAAACAGGTTCTGATAAGTGGAAGGACTCCTTTCATTTCCGGCTATAATCCAGTTTTTGCTAGCACCGGAAATATGGTCTCATTGACTGGTTACGACTTATTGTCTATGGGGAGAGTGACTTTGACAAACGCGGATCAAACGGGAAGGTTCGTCGAAATAACTGGCTCTAGCATACACGGCTCTCCTTGGGGGGACGTTCTTAATTTTTCCGTTCCTTCCGGGCTTCAGTCTGATTACGTTTCCGGTAGGGGAACTTTTTACGTAAATACTCAGGTAAGCGGGGAAAATAGAGCGTCTAACGTTTTGACCTCGGGTCTATACGTGATCGGTAGTGCTTTTATAGAGAGTATAGTTAGCGGAGAAGCGGTAGCGAGAGAGCCGGGGCAAGAAGTGGGTTTGTCAGGTTTGAATTTATTAAAGTCTTCCCGGATACAGCTTTTTAATTCTGTTAATAGTAGTTCTATCGGGTTCGTGAAATCTACGTCTGTTATTGGCAGTGGAAATTATGTGGTTCAAAGTCATTTTAATCTGCCGAATGAGTTAAGCGTTACGGGAGTTAAGGTGAAACTCGACGGCTTTAACGGAGAAAGTAATTTTTCGAACACTATACCCGTTTACAAGACTCCTTTTATAAGCGGGTTTAGTCCTCTTTCCGGAGCAGCGGGTACAGAGGTAACCTTGAGTGGTTATTTTAACGGCTTGAAAGGGAGCGGGGTAAAAATAGGGGGGCTTTCTGGAGTAGGGACTTATCAGGTGGGAACTACCGGGGTGACTTTTAGGGTTCCTACTGGGACCTCTAGTGATTTTATAAAGATTTTAACAAGCGGCGGAAATAGAGAAACTGATAATAGGTTTTCCGTGACCCCTGACCTGCCTTTTGAGACGGGGTTTGATCCTGCTCCTGTTTCTGGATTGAGTTATTCTGTTTTTGGAGAACGGCAAAGCTTTGATATTCTTGGGACTGATTTAAACTTTGTGACGGAGGTTAAGTTTTATGATGATGCACTGTCTGACGTTTCGGTAACAGCTTTTAAGTCTAAATCTAACAATAGGATATCTTTGTTTTTACCTCGAGACGTAGAAAAAGACGAAAAGGGAACAGTGCGGTTGGTAGACAGATTTGGCAGGGTTAGTTCTGGGGTTAGCGAGTTTAGAGTGGCTCAGTTTTCAGGAGCTTCTGGTATGTATGGAGCTTTTGGAGAGGAACTGTCGTTTAGCGGCAAGTTTCTGTCTGGGTTGAACGTCGTATTTAAAGACGAGTCAGAAGTTAGAGTTACCGGAGAAAAAACTAGCTCTATTAAGTACTCCGAAACTGGATTTGCTTTTAATTCGAAGGTTCCCAGAGATATAGTAAGCGGAAATCTTGTTATAAAGGGAGCCGAAAACGATTTAATTACTTTACCGGACGTATTTTTTCCTCTTCCTACAATAACAGGAGTAAGTGGTCATGATTCTTATAATTTAAATGTAGGAAGCGGGATAAGGGTTACTGGCATTAATTCTTTTGGGTCATATAAATCTGGAGAGTTTGTGATTGGGATAACGGGAGCGGGGCAGCATGCATTTTTTGAGATAAATAATTTCGAGAGAATAGTTAGCAGCGACAACCAAAAAGTTTCTGTTTTTGATTTAGATATCGATGGCGTTTTTAAGGGCAGCGGACAGTTATTCGTGATGAGTCCTTGGGAGAATTATGACTCGATAGCGTTTGATTTTCTTTCTTCTAAAACTAGCGAGAATCTAAACAGGATAGTAACGGATAATTATTATACAATGGTTTACCCTGTCCCTTCGATCTTAGGAGTAGCTAATACAGACATTGCGTACTCAAGCGACCCTACAGGCAGGAAGTTCAACGAAAGAGTTTCTGGCTGGATCAGTGGAGATAACCTTACTTCTGTGACTGGAGTGTTCTTTTCTGGTTATACTGGAGCCCCGGAGCTTCAGGAAGCGGCAAGTTTTACCGCTTTGTCTAATAATTTAATACAATTTGCTCCGCCTTTTGGGAACTACGGAGCGACTGGCTGGGGAGGCATAACTGGATCGGGGGATATAATAGTGAAAGCTCCACAGGGAGACGCGACTACAGCGGGAATGTCACAATCTGGAGCATTTTTAATCCCCCCTCTTTCTGTGGATGCGTTTTTGCCCCAAGAGGGGACAACCGGCACTGTAATAAATTTACATGATAGCGTAGCCCCTGCGGGCACTTTAGAGCATCTTTCTAAAATATCCTTCGAGGCTGAAAATTACACCGGAGAAGCTAATGTTACTGTTTATTT
>Ga0257121_1001334_pt1 | contig 18820 bp, 20 predicted proteins | sample SI106_100metaG_FD_190180 | JGI IMG/M metagenome (GOLD analysis project Ga0257121, IMG submission 190180) | Marine microbial communities from Saanich Inlet, British Columbia, Canada - SI106_100 | ecosystem: Environmental > Aquatic > Marine > Inlet | place: Canada: British Columbia | collected... | reverse complement strand
TAGCAAAAGTGATATTGATGAATTTAAAGACCTTAATTATCAAGAATTAGCAAAAAAAATTATTTATCCATTCATCGGTAATTTTATGAATGAAAATGATTTAAGTAAAATCATTGATAAATCTTATGCAGTTTTTAGAAAAAAAAATGTTGTTAATCTTGTAAAAGTTGGAGATCGATCTGTTCTTGAATTATTTCATGGTCCTACATTAGCCTTTAAAGATATTGCAATGCAACTTTTAGGTAATTTCTATGAGTACTACTTAAATAATCAAAATGAGAAACTTAATATTGTTGTGGCAACCTCAGGAGATACAGGAGCTGCAGCTATAGATGCCATTAAAGGCAAAAAAAACGTGAATATTTTTGTACTCCACCCACATAATAAAGTGTCGCCCGTTCAAAGAAAACTAATGACTACTGGAAAAGAACAAAATGTATTTAATATTGCTATCAATGGGAATTTTGATGACTGTCAAAATTTAGTTAAAACAATGTTCGCTGATAAAAATTTTTCAAGTGATATTAAAATGTCAGGTGTAAATTCAATCAACTGGGCACGTATTATAGCTCAAAGTGTATATTACTTTTATAGTTATTTTTTAATTGAAGATAGCAAACAACCAATAAATTTTTCAGTTCCAACAGGAAATTTTGGTGATGTTTATGCTGGATATCTTGCTAAAAAAATGGGACTTCCAATCAATAAATTGATAGTAGCAACTAATCAAAATGACATTTTACATAGAGCTATTTCAAAAGGTAGTTATGAAGTGGAAAATGTTTATGAAACACTATCTCCTAGTATGGATATACAAGTTGCAAGTAATTTTGAGAGATTGCTCTACGACTTAAATGATGGTGATGATTCACAAACAGTAGACGTTATGAAAAATATTAGAGAAAAAGGAAAATATATAATTGATCAAAAAAAATTAGATAAAATTAATATTAATTTTTTGTCTTCACGAATAAGTGAGGAAGAAGTTCTAAAAACTATTAAAGAAGTTTATGAAAAATACAATATTGTATTAGATCCACATAGTGCAATAGGCTATGGTGCTTTTGATAAGATAAACTTAAATGGAAATAATATAGTTTTAGCAACAGCACATCCTAGTAAATTTCCAGATGCAATTAAAAAAGCTATAAATTTAAAAGCAGAGCTTCCTAAAGAATTAATGTTTGTTATGGATGAAAAAGAAAATTATGATATTATTGAAAATAATGTTGAAAATGTAAAACAACACATAAAAGAGAGAATTTAATGAATATAAAAGAAAATGATCAAGTTCCAAATTCTGAAATTTTTATTATGGAGAATGGAGATCCTGTAAAGAAAAATACACAAGAATTTTTAAAAGATAAAAAAGTGGTTATTTTTGGTCTACCAGGTGCTTACACTTCAGTATGTTCAGCAAAACATTTGCCAGGATACGTTAAGATGTTTGAGAAATATAAAGAAAAAGGAATTGATCATATAATTTGTATTTCAGTTAATGACCCATTTGTAATGAATGCATGGGGTAAAGAGCACAATGTTGGTGATAAAATCTTAATGATTGGTGATCCTTTTTTAAATTTTACCAAATCAATTGGAGCAGATGTTGATAAAAGTGCAAGAGGACTTGGTATTAGATCTAATAGGTACACGATGCTAGTAGACAATTTAAAGGTAGTTAAATTAAAGGAAGAAGATGATGCTGGTTCTTGTGAAGTCTCTGCTGCTGAAAATTTTATTCAACTAGTCTAAATTTGCAGCTTTTTTGGCTAATAGATCAACCTCTTCATTCATGGTATTTCCAGCATGAGCTTTAACCCAGTTCCATTTAACATTTAAAGATTTATTTAAATTATATAATTCGACCCACAAATCTTTATTTTTTACATCTTCTTTTTTAGATGTTTGCCAATTATTAATTATCCATTTATTAATCCATTCAGTTATCCCAAGCTTTACATACTGAGAGTCTGTATAGATAGTGATTTGTGATTCAGCATTCATTTCTCTTAATGCGTTAATAGGAGCTAGTAATTCCATTCGGTTATTTGTTGTATTTTTTTCACTACCACTAATATTTTTAATTTCACCATCTTCTATTATGATTGCTGCCCATCCACCATTTCCAGGATTTGTTAAGCAAGAACCGTCTGTATAAATTTCAGTCATTAAATTAAATAATCTTTATATGAATGTAAATTGTTATGCGTAATAAGTTTTTGATAATATTCATTAGGATCTTTTATTTTTATCAATGCTGTTTTAGGAGTATTAGAATAGTCATATAGTCGAGTTAAAAGATATCTAATTGCAGCACCTCTACATAATATATTTAATGATTTTTTTTCTTTAAATGAAATTTTTTTCACACTTTCATAACCTTTTATTAATTCATTAATTTTTTGTTTATTTATCTTAAATATTGAATTTTTGTGATCGAAGCATAAAGCATTGATACAAATAGCAATTTCATACATAAAATAATCGTTTGCAGCAAAATAGAAGTCAATTACTCCAGACAAATTGTCTTTTTTAAAAAAAATATTATCTATAAATAAATCGCCATGTATTATTCCTTTAGGAAGTCCTGAAGGCCATTTTTTTTTAATATCTTTTAAATTATTTGTTAAAAATTTTTGTAAGTTAGAAAATCTCTTTGATTTGAATTTTATACTTTTTAATAATGGTCCTAATTCTTTTATACCCATAGAATTTTTTCTGGATATTTTAATGCTCTTAGTAGCTTGATGAATTTTTGCGATCATTTTGCCCACTGCAAAGCAATTTTTTGAATTAAGTTTAATTTTGTCTTTACCATTTAAAAAAGAAACAATACATGCAGTTTTATTTCTTAATTTAATTAAATATGAGCCATTTTTATTTTTAAGAGGTTTTGGACAGTTAATATTTGAACCATTCAAAATTTCCATTAATCTCATAAAGAATGGTATTTCTTTATTTAAAACTCTTTTTTCAAAAATTGTTAAAATAAATTTATTTTTTTTGGTTTTTAATAAGTAATTTGTATTTTCAATTCCTTTTGTAATTCCATTGAAATCGATAATTTTTTCTATTTCAAACTGATTATTTATTGAAGAAATATCTCTTTTGTTAATCTTTGTATAAACAGCCATTTAATTTAATTTTTTTGGGATTTTAAATACTACGTTTTCTTTAATTATTTCTACTTCATCTATCTTAATAGTAAATCTATTTCTTAAATCATCGATAAAGTTATTTACTAATATTTCAGGCGCAGAAGCTCCAGACGAAATACCTATCGTATTTGAATTATGTATTTCATTATAGGGTACTTCACTTTCTGAATGAATTAACCTTGAATTTTCACAACCAGATTTTTTAGCAACCTCTACAAGTCTTACTGAGTTTGAAGAATTTTTACTACCTATTATAAAAAACATATCACAATGTTTTGCAATATTTTTAACTGCCATTTGCCTATTGGTTGTAGCGTAACAAATATCCTCTTTTTTAGGTTCGTGAATATCTTTAAATCTATTCTTTAAAATTTGAATTATATCTTTTGTATCGTCTACAGATAAAGTTGTCTGAGTTACAAACGCTATCTTTTTATTACTTTTATTATTATAATTTTTTGCTTCCATTTCATCTTGTATAAGTTCGATTGCGCCATTAGGCAATTGACCCATTGTTCCTATGACTTCTGGATGGTTTTCATGACCAATTAAAATTATATGGTAACCAGCTCTATTAAGATTTTCAGCCTCTCTATGAACTTTTGAAACTAAAGGGCAAGTTGCGTCGATATAAGTCATATTATAATCTTTGGCATCTTTGGGTATTTTTTTTGGCACACCATGAGCTGAAAAAATTACTGGCTTTGATTTATCTTGAATTTCATCAAGTTCCTCAACAAATATGGCACCTTTTTTTTTTAAGTCATCAACAACAAATTTATTATGAACAATTTCATGACGCACATAAACAGGTGCTCCATATTTTTGAATTGATTTTTCAACAATTTCAATAGCTCTTTCAACTCCCGCACAAAATCCTCGAGGAGCTGATAGTAAAATTTTGACTTCTTTATTTTTCATTTTTTTCCAATAAATATTCAAGCAATATATGGGGAAAGGTTAAGGAGGCCAAACCTATAAATATTACTTTATAAATTGAGCTGTTTAAATCGTAACTATTGTTTAAAAAAAATACACTTATTAAGCACAGAATGGCTGTCAAAATTGTTAGCGGAAGTGCCTTTTTCAAAAAAATCCTTAGGCCATTATTAAAGTTAAAATTATCTATTTCATGAATTAAAGAAATACTATGTCTGATTGAGTGCAGAAAACAAAAATAAATTGTAAATGCAACTAATGGTGAAAAATAGTAATTTAATATTATGATTGAAAAGAAATCTAAAAAAATAGCAAATTTTTTTATTTCAAATTTTTTAATAAATAAAAAAATACTTGATAAGGTACTTAATATAATTCCAATCAATAGAATGTTATTACTTTCTATATAATCTAATGTTAAATAAAATGACTCATCTTCAACTAATAAAAATTTATATATAGTAACAGTTTCGTCAAAGTGAAAAAACATTGGAGCTAAAATGACCAATGATCCTTTAAGAAAATACAAAAATTGATTTGTTATAAAATTTTTTTCCATTAGAAATTGAGTATCTTCTTTGCCAAAATGATAAGAGGCAAAAATTAAGAAAACTAATAAAGAAATAGTTGGTATTAATACCCATGCAACAATTATAAAAATAACAAATAAAATGTATGCTAGATAAAAAAATGACATTTTGTTGATATCTAAAATTTTTAAGAGTTTTTTTCCTTTAATGTGATCAAGTGATCCATGAGATACACCAATAATTAAGATAAGTATCAGGCATATTATAGGTGAAGCAGAAAAATTATTAGTTTTAAAAATTATTATTGAAACAATATTGCAAAATAAAAAAAAAATAAAAGAATGATTTAAATTTATTTTTTTTATTTTATTAATCATATCTAAAATAGTTCTTTTAAAAATTTTAATTTTGGCATTTTAGAGATAATTGAAAGATCTTCTAAAACACTACTTTTATTTGATAAAAAGTTGATTACCGTCTCAGAAGAACAGTTAAACATTTTAAAAAAAATTTGACCCATATCTTGTGGATTATTTTTTAAAACTTTAAGAAAAATATTATCTAAAAATTCATATTTTTTGTTGAGTGTAAACAAATTGGCACTTTGAATATTGTCCAAATTATTTCTTATATATTTAGAGTGCTCTTGAATGTTAAGAAATGTGTATCCGGTACTTAATCTGGTCATTCCTCCCGAAGTTCCAATATTGATTTGATTATTCTTTTTATTATTATTTATATTAAACAAAGGTATAGCACCCAACTCTTTAAAATTAATTTTGTAATCTTTTATTTTTAAATTGTTCTTAATGTATTGATTTAATTGATCATCATAATCTTGAATAGATGTATTTTTTAGATCAGAAATCCAGGTAGTTTCTACGAGAGCGCTTTTTTTTGAGTATGGAAGTGTATAAAAAAAATGTACGTTATTTTTTTGATCACAATCAAAATCCATTAGGTTAAATATCTCTTCATCAAAGAACTCTTTATTTGTTTCTATTTCAAAACCAGAAAAATGTTGCCATAAATTATCCTCATCATCTGTTACATCTGCAACACTATTAAACATAAATGAATTATGTGTATTAATTTCATTCATGTTTTTAAAAAAATAAATATTACTATTTTGATTTAAAGAATTAATTATTTTTTCATAAAATAACCCACTATCGATTGTTTGATACGGCGTACTATTACACTCAATGTATTTTGTATGGCTAGGAATGTTGATAGTAAAATTGTTCCAACTCTTTTTAATACAATCTTCAAAGTTATGAGAAAAAATTTTCCAAAAAGACCAAGTTTTGTCTTTTATATAATTATCTCTTGGTTCAATAATCGCTAAAGTTTTATTCTTTAATTTTTGGTGCAAATTTAATTCATAAGCAAGAGATAAGCCCGCACAACCACCTCCGATAATTATATAATCAAATTCTTTCATCTAAATTTATTTCCTCATTAATTAAAAAATGATTATGTTGAATATCATCATCACTTTTATTAATCAAAAATAGTTTAATTAAATCCCAAAAAGAATAAAGAGTTTCAATTATTTTTTCAAGATTGGATACATAAATCTTACCTGATCTTTTATAATTATCTAAATTTTTTTTATTTAAAATTTTATATCCAATTTTTCTATAAACTCTCCTCGAAACTAAAATTGCAAAACGTAAGCTGAATGGAATTTTTTGAATTGAGTAGAACGAATTTTCATAATAATTTTCAGCTAGTTGTATGGTGGATTTAATTTCTTCAAAATCTAAATTTATATAGGATCTTCCATTATTAAGATCTTCCACAACATCTCTGGATATATTTGTTAATTGCATAGCTATACCAAGATCAATAGCTGATTTTAATGAGTTTTTTTTATTTACTTTTAGAATTTTAGCCATCATCAAGCCAACCGTTCCTGCAACTCTGTATGAATAGATTAGTAAATCTTTTTTTTTATCTAGTTTTATGTTTTCCTGGATGTCAGAGTTTATTCCATCTAATAAATCATGAACTACTTTTAAGGGGATATTAAATTCACTTATAAGTCCCCACATATTTTTTATAATAGGATCATCAAATTTTTTATTATTAAAGTTATTTTGAAATTCTAAAAATTTTATTTTTTTTTTATTAATTGGATCATTGCTATCAGCAATATTATCAGCCACTCTACAAAAATCATACAAAGCTGAGCATTTTAAATAAGTTTGTTTTGGTAAAAAAAATCCTGCCCAATTAAATGATTTTGCATATAGTGACAAATAACTTTGGGTAGACATTATAAGATTTTATCTAATACCTTTGCAGAAGACAAGACACCTGGCACTCCTGCACCCGGATGTGTTCCTGCTCCAACAAAGTAAAGACCATCATATATCTCTGATTTATTATGAAATCTGAAGTAGGCTGATTGAGTAAATTTTGGTTGAATGGAAAAACCAGAGCCAAATTTAGTATTTAAATCGTTTTCAAAGTAATTGGGTGTTAAGTAAAAATCTTCTATAATATTTTCTTGAAGATTGGGCATTAAATCTTTTTCCATCTTATCAATTATTAAACTTTTCATTTTTTCGCCCTCAATATCCCAATCAATTCCTGACTGGTTATTAGGCACTGGTACCAGAACATAGAAACAATCATTACCTTCAGGAGCCATTGATCTATCTGTTGCAGTTGGTCTGTGTAAATAATAACTAATATCCTTATTTAATTTTTTTTTATTAAATATATCGTCAAGATGTTCTTTATATTTATTGCCAAACTTTATGGTGTGATGTTCAACGTTATCATATATTTTTTTAGTTCCAAAATAATAGACAAATAATCCCATGGAATATTCCATCCTATTTTTTTTCCAATTAAATAGAAATGAATTGTTAGTGTTTTCATTTAATAATTTTTCATAGACAGCTGGAGGATCAGCATTACAAATTACATTGTCAGCCTCTAAATTGTTTTGACCATTTATCTGCACCCCATAGATCTTACCATTCTTTGAAATTATTTTGGTAACTTCGCTTTTTTTCATCACATTTATTCCAACTTCACTCATTAGTTTTTCATAACCTTTAATGATATTTCCAGTCCCACCCATTGAGTAATGTATTCCCCATTTTTTTTCTAAATATAAAATAAGTCCATAAATAGAGGTTGTGGTAAAAGGGTTTCCTCCTACTAAAAGCGGGTGCATGCTCAGCATTCTTCTCAGTTTTTCATTTTTAATATATGACGAAACTAAAGAATATACAGATTTGTAGCTTTTAAGTTTTAAAAGTGCAGGTAATTGCTGCATCATTACAAATGGTTTGTCAAAAGGGATGTCTGCAAGTTCAGTAAAACCTTTATCAAAAATTTTTTTTGTAAAATTTACTAATTTTTCATAGCCTTTTACATCTTCTTTACTAATTTTTTCAATTTGATTTTTCATTTCACTCTCATTTCCTGAATAATCAAATTTTATTTCGTCTTCAAAAATAAATTGATACCAAATTTTGAGTGGAGCAATTTTAATATAATCATTAGGATCTTTTTTAAACAGTTCAAATAATTCATTAATTAAATAAGGTGCTGTAATTACTGTTGGTCCACCATCAAATGTAAAACCATTTCTTTTAAAAACCCTTGCTCTACCTCCTAAGTCAGAATGTTTCTCTATTAATGTAACCTCGTGACCTTTAGCTTTAAGTCTAAGAGCTGCAGCAATTCCTCCAAATCCGGAACCAATAACTATAGAATTCATTTTAATAATCTATAGTTTTTTTGAAAAATTGTAAGGGTATTATGAGTTAATTTTTTTTAACTCTTCTTTAGTTTCTTCTAAATTTTTTTGAAATACTGTATCAAGTTTAGATTTGTCAACAGAGGTAGTAATAATTTTTTTAACTGAGTCTACTGCAATTTTAATTGAAGCATCTTTTATCTCTTTAATGGCTGCTTCCTTCATTTGGCTTATTTTATTTTCAGCTAAATTTTTTTTAATTTCTGATGATTTATGAAATTTATCGTTTAATTCAATAATTAACTTATCTGAATCTTTTCTAGCTTCTTCTAAAATTTCATTACTAATCTGTTGTGCTGTATCTAATTTATTTTGTGCGTTATCAAGTAAAGTCTTTGCTTCAGTTCTTAATTTTTCACTTTCATCAATTTCACTTTTAATATCAGATATCATTTTATCTAACATTTCAGTGATTTTTTGAGGAATCTTTAGGTAAATCAGGGCTCCAAAAAAAATAACAAATGAAACTGCTACCCAAAATGTTGCATCAATTGCCATAATATTTGTCTCCACTTCTTTTAGATAAATCATCTACAATTGCTGAAATACTGCTGTTGTTCACTTCAGCTCCTATAAGTTTTTGTATCAATTCTGATGAGGTCTCTATTGCTATCTTGTTAATCTTATCAGGTGCGCTATCTCGAAGTGATTTTATTTCTTGTTCAGCTTTTCTGATTTCATCATCAATCTGTTTATCTAGCACTTTTTTTTTAGCATTAATATCTCTTAAAGCTTTTTCTCTAACCTGATTAAATATATTTTTAGCTTCAAATTTACCTTTTGAAACAATTTCTTCATATTCTTTTAGCTTCTCTTCACTATTTTCTCTTTGTTTCTCTGCAGCCTCAATATTTTCTAATATTTGGGATTTTCTAGACTCTAAGTTTTCACTAATTTTAGGAAGTATTAATTTTGATAAAACTATATACAAAATTCCAAAAGTTAGTGTTAACCAAAAAATCTGAGAAATCCAAAATTCAGGATTTAATTGAGGCATACCTCCGCTTTCAGCTGCAAAAGCTTCCTTAGAAAATAGGAAGCTAAAAAATATCGACTGAAAATATATTTTTTTAATCATCAAATTTAAAATGCAAATAGAATGATTAATGCAACTACTAATCCAAATAATCCTGTTGCTTCTGCAAGTGCAAAACCTAAAAGCAAGTTAGGAAACTGTTTTTGTGCAGCAGAGGGATTTCTCATCGCTCCTGACAAATAGTTTCCAAAAATTATTCCAATACCAACTCCGGCACCAGCCAAAGCTATTGCTGCTAAGCCTGCTCCGATCATTTTTGCTGCTTCTAATTCCATTATATCCTCCTATGTTAATTAATGGTGTAAATTTAATGCATCATTCAAATAGATGCAGGTTAAGATTGCAAAAACATATGCTTGAAGAAAAGCAACTAAGATCTCCAAACCTGTTAACGCAACCGAAAAACTCAGTGGAAGCCATCCACCAACTATTCCAAGACTTATTACAAAGCCTCCGAAAACTTTCATCATTGTATGACCTGCCATCATGTTAGCAAATAATCTAACTGATAAACTGACTGGTCTACTTAAATAAGAAATAACTTCAATCACAACTATTAATGGAAGTAGTACCGCAGGTACTCCACTAGGAACAAATAATTTTAGATAACCAAAACCATGTTTTGCAAACCCCACAATTGTTACTCCAATAAATATAAAGGCAGCTAATACAAATGTCACGATGATATGGCTAGTCACTGTGAAAGTGTAAGGTATCATTCCAAACATGTTACAAAATAGCACAAACATGAAAAGAGAAAAAATAAATGCAAAATATGGTTTTGCTTTTAGTCCAGCAGTATTACTAATCATATTGGATACAAATGTATAACTAAGTTCTGCTAGTAGCTGAATTTTATTTGGAAGAAGTGAATTTTTTTTAGAACCAACATTAAAAATTATTAAAATTGCTAAAGAGCTTATAATCATGAATAAGCTTGCGTTAGTAAATGAGATGTCAAAAGCACCTAATTTTATTTCTGGTCCAATTCTATAAACATTGAATTGGGTCATTGGATTTGCTGCCATAAATTTTTATCTATTTTTGCATATTTTTAGCAGACCTGATCACATTGGTTATACCCGCAACCACACCTACAAAAAAAAATATTAATATAAACCAGGGTTTAGTACCAAAGGTCTTGTCAAAAATAAACCCAATAATTGTCCCAACCACTACTGCTGAGACTAATTCAGTGCTTAATTTAAAGGCTGTTCCGATAGATGAAGGATTATCTTTTTTATTATACAAATTTTTCTTTGAAATCTTGTTTTTTGCAATCTCTAAGCGAGTTTTAAACGGATCTTTTGACATTTAAATAGTTTAAGCAACCATACTCTCTGCTTTTTGTAAATCAACAGCAACTAACTGACTAATTCCTTTTTCTGGCATAGTAACCCCATAAAGTCTGTTCATTTTAGACATTGTTAGTGCATGGTGAGTAACAATAATAAATTTTGTATTTGTAATTTTTATTAACTCTTCTAGTAAGCTGCAAAATCTCGTTACATTGGCATCATCCAATGGTGCATCAACTTCATCTAATACACAAATAGGAGATGGGTTAGTTAAAAAAACTGCAAAAATTAAAGATAGAGCGGTAAGAGCCTGTTCACCGCCTGATAATAAAGTTATTGACTGAAGCCTTTTGCCTGGAGGGCTGACTAACATTTCTAAACCAGCTTCTAAAGGATCGTCAGAGTCTACTAATTCCAGTTTGGCATTTCCGCCATTGAATAGTTTTGTGTAAACTTCGTTAAATTTTCTATTAACTTTTTCAAATGCCTCAATTAGTCTTTCTCTTCCTTTTTGGTTCAGTTCATTAATACTTTCTTTTAATTTTATAATTGCTGTTACTAAATCAGCACGATCTTGTTCCATCTTTTTAATTTCATCTTCATATTTGCTTGTTTCTTCATCAGCTTTTAAATTAACTGATCCTAATTTTTCTCTTTCTTGTTTTTTTTTATCTAAGTCATCTTCTTGAGCAACAGAATCAGGTAATTCTTCAATGCCATTTAAATTTGAATTTTCTAAAATATTTTCTTCAGATAAAGCAAGTTCAGAATTTATTCTATCTAATAGATCGCTTTTTCTTTTATTTAATCCTTCAATAGTTGCTCCAGAGCTTGCTTTACGTTCTCTGATTTGGATTGATTGTTCTTGTATTTCATTTAGTTGCGATCGCAATGACTCAATTGTTTGATCAGTTTCTTCTATAACTGCATTATTATCAATTTTATCTTTATCTGAAATTCTAAGGTTTTCTGAAATTTGACCTTTTCTTTCAGCTTGAGCTTTTGGCTGATTATCTAATTCTGTTAATTGAGTAGTAAATTTATTTTTTCTTTCAGTTAACTCTGCAACCATCTTTTCTGAGTTTGCTAGTAAATTTTTCCAACTTTCAATTTCAGTTTCAATAGTTTTAATTCTTTCATTACGCTTAATAGACTCATTTTTAATAGATTGATTTTTACTATATGCATCAGCATATTTTTCTTGAAGCAGTTTTATATTTTGTGATTTTTTATTTACACTTAATAGCTCACCTCTGCTTTTTTCATCTTTTAAATCACTTAAAAAATTATCTAGCTCCATATTACACCTGTCTAGTAGGGTTACAGCTTGATTTATTTCGTTACTATCAATTAATTCTTTCACTCTATTTATAGAGTTTTTAACATTTTTAATTGGTCCTACGCTTATATTTAAGGTTCCTTCAGCAATAGTACTAACAACTTCATCTACTGCTTCTTGTTCTTTTTTAAGCTCTCTCTTTGCGTTCTCTAATTCATCGTTTGACAACTTTTCAGTTTCAAAATATTTAGAGTCTATATCTATTAGATCTGCTTTTTCTTCTTTAAGCCTTTTTTCGTTTGAATTTGCATCAATTATAATTCCTCTCTCTCTAGAAATATCTTCTTCGAGAGTTTGAATTGATCTTTTAATACTCTCAATTTCATCTTGAGTTCTAGTATTTTCTTCATCTAGATTTTGAAGTTCAAGATTAAGTCTCTGAATTCTTGATAAATTCTCAATATTTTTTTCACGAAGAGGTGAAACTTTATCTGTTGCTAATTTAATTAAGTTTTCAAGTTCAGATATTTTACTGTTAAAACCCTCAACTTCTCCCTCAGCTTCATTATTAATTTCATTCTCAATTTTTATTTCTTTATCAATTTCTAATAATTTTAAATAATACAGTCCAGCTTCAATTTTTTTTATTTCTTCAGTAATTAATTTATATTTGGTAGCTTCTTCAGCTTGTTTTTGAAGATTTGCTAATTGTTTTTCTTGCTGTCTTCTAAGTTCATCTGCTCTTCTAAGATTATTTTCTGCTGCACCCAACCTAAGTTCGGCCTCGTGTCTTCTAACATGTAAACCTGAAATACCAGCAGCTTCTTCTAAAATAGCTCTTCGATCAGTTGGTTTTGCAGTTACTAATGCACCAATACGTCCCTGACTAATCATTGATGGAGAGTGAGCTCCTGTAGATAGGTCAGCAAAAAACATTTGAGCATCTCTTGCCCTTACTTCTTTATCATTAATATAAAATTTAGAACCTTTATCTTTTTCAATTTTTCTTCTAACACTAATTTGGTCAAATTCACGATATTGAACTGGCCCTTCGTTATTTCTATTATCAACATCAATAGAAACTTCAGCAATATTTTTAGAGGCCTTGTTTGATGTACCAGAAAAAATTACATCTTCCATTCCAGAGCCACGCATACTTTTTGCAGATGTTTCTCCCATTACCCATCTTAAAGACTCTACAATGTTTGATTTTCCACAACCATTAGGACCCACAATCCCTGTTAGACCTTCTTCGATTAAAAAATTTGTTTTATCAGCAAATGATTTAAATCCATTAAGTTGGATTTTTTTAAACTCCATGCACTAACTTATATCAGTTTTTCTAGAGCTTTTTTTAAATTTTTGTAATTGAGAGTTTTTTCGAACTTTGCATCATTAATTATTATCGTAGGGGTAGAATTAACTTTGTAGTTTTTAACACCATCGATTCTATCATTTAAAACAAAATCCTCAATTTCTTGGTTGTTTAAGCAGGTTTTAAAATCAATATCAAACCCTTCATTCTTTAAAAATTTTTCAAGGTTCTTATTTGCTTCTTCAGCCGAACTACCTTTGACCCATTTTTGTTGATTTGCAAATAAACTATTTAATATTTTCGAATCACCATCATTTTTACATTGAGAAACTTTTGAAGCATTGAAAGCAGCAATATCTAAAGGAAAGTGTCTAAATTCAATTTTGGCTAAACCAGTATCTAGATAATCTTTTTTAAGTTGTGGATATACGTCTTTATGAAAATTTGCACAGTGACTACAAGTTAAAGATTCAAAAGCAATAATAGTTATTTTTGCATCTTTATTGCCTACAACAATTCTTTTCATGTCATCTGCATTAACAATTGCAATGGTGCTAAAAAATATTGTTATAAAAATTAGAATTTTTTTCATTTTTCTTTAAATACCTTGGTTAATTCAATAAGTGACTTTTTAATTTTATCATTCTTAACATCATTAATTTTACTTTGGTATTTATTAATTGCGACATTTTCTTGATCAGTCCCTTTTTTTACAAAGATTTTTTGCTCATCATCAAAGCTAATAAATTTGAGCTTTTCTATTACTGAATAACCAAAAAAACTATTCATTTTATCTAAAATTTCTTTTTTAGAATATTCCAAATCAACCTCATGCCCTCTTTTTACCATTACCAATAAAGTACTAACCCCAAACCTATTAGAGTTCTTGAATGTCTTTGGATAACAAACTTTAAATAGTTCATCTCCAACAATATATCTCCAGTTACCAAGTGTTTCAGAATAAATATGACCCTTCTTATTAATGATTTTTTTTACATTTTTAGGTAAAGTGTCTTTAAAAGATCTTAAACCTTGAATGGTTACATTTCCGCGCTTAGTATTATTTTTAAATTGCATATGAAAGATCAGATAATAACAAATAAAATTCTTAATTGGTATGATATTAATAAAAGATCATTGCCTTGGCGAAAAAAAACTTCTTCAAAAAAAAAGCAATATTACACCTTAGTCAGTGAATTTATGCTTCAACAAACTCAAGTTGTAACAGTGATACCTTATTTCAATCGGTTTATTAAAAATATTCCAGATCTAGAAACTTTAGCTAGTTTTGAAAATCGAAAACTCATTAAATTTTGGGAGGGTCTTGGTTATTATTCAAGAGTTAGAAATTTAAAAAAAGCTGCTCAAGTCATTATTAAAGATTTTAATAAAAAATTACCTGATAATTTTTTAGATTTAAAGTCTCTACCTGGTATTGGAGACTATACTGCAAGCGCAATATTAGCTATTGCATTTGATAAACCTTTTATTCCATTAGATGGTAATATTGAAAGAGTTTTGAAAAGATATCTATACTTAAAGAAAGAAAATCAAATACAAAAAGATAACTTAATTAAAAGCAAAAAAGTTTTAGGAACCTCAAGTAGATCGAGTGAATATGCTCAGGCACTAATGGAATTAGGGGCACTAATCTGTAGACCCAACAATCCTCTTTGTGAAAAATGCCCAATTTCAAAAAACTGTAAATCTTATGCTAAGCAAGATTTTATTTTAAATAAAATTAAAAAAAATAACAAAGATAAATACTTTTTACTCAAAGTTTATAAAAAAAATAATAAATATTTATTAGTCAAAAATAGAAGTTTTAATTTTTTAAAAAATTTTAACATTTTTCCAATGCAGGAATTAATTAGACCTAAAAACTTTAACCAAAATTTAAATTTTAAAATGTCTAATATGAATATGAATATTGAAATTAAAAATGATAAGATGACCAAACCAATTCCGTTTTCTTATTGGATTGATCCTAAAAAATTAAAAAACTATACTTTGCCAACTTTTACAAAAAAAATTGTTACATATTTGGAAAACCATAAATGAAAAAAATTGCAATAGTAGGAGCAGGTATTTCAGGCTTATTCGTTGCAAACTTGTTTAAAGAAAATCTTGATTACCAGGTAACTATTTATGAAAAAAATACCTCAATCAATCTAGATGAAGGATATGGAATACAGCTATCAACAAACAGCATCAGACTTCTTAATAGAATTGGATTTAATACTTTAGAAAGCAAAGATAGATTTAACCCTGAAAAAATTGATTTTTATGAAATTAATCACAAAAAAAAAATATGTGATCTAAATATTTCAGAGTTTAATTCTGAAAATTGTAAGTACACAACGCTAAAAAGATCTAAATTAATTGAATTTTTAAAAGATAAATTGGAGGACAATATAATTAAGTATGATCATAATATTGAAAAAATTGAAAAAAATAATAATCAAATAATTTTAACTTTTAATGAAAATATTAAAGTAATTTGTGATCATTTAATCATTTCTGATGGCGTATTTTCTAAAAGTAAATCTTTAATTTCTAATAATAAAACAAAACCTACTTACAATGACTCAATTGCAATTAGAGGCAATATTTCAAGAAAAAACCTTAATAATTTAAATGAAAAAAATATTTCTTTATTTATGGGGAACAATTTTCATTACGTAATTTATCCAGTAAATAACGATAATGAAGCTTTTAATTTTATTGGAGTTTTAAAGTATAAATTAACAGCAAATGAGCTTGATAATTATGGTCTTTTTAAAGACAAAGGTTTCATTCAGAGTGTTAAAGATAAATTGCAAAATAAAATTTCTACAAATATTTTAGATAATCTTAATAATATCAAATGCTTTCCAATTTTCGTTAGCAAAGGCTACCTTGAACCAACTGATAATATCTTTTTAATTGGAGATGCTTTTTTTGCCTTTCCACCTTCATTTGCGCAAGGAGCCTCTCAATCTATCGAAGGTGGTTCAGAGTTGTTTGATAGTATTATAAATAAAAAAAATAATTTCTATGATGACAGAGCTTCAAAAGTTAAAATGATTAATAATAGATCAAAACTAAATCAATTTGCTTTTCACGTATCCAACCCACTCATAGTTTTTTTTAGAAATCTCAGTTTAAAGATATTAACAAAAAATAAGAAATTCTTAGAAAATTATTTGGGTAAAATTTATAAGAATTAATTTTTTGAAATTAATCTTTGTCTTAGATAATCTATTGGAAGTATTCTTCCATTAATATCACAATGCCAATAAGTCCAGCCATTACAGCTTTCAGCTCCTAAAATTGTTGCTGCAACTTTATGAATAGATCCTTCGGTTTGTTCATGCTTAATACTTCCATCAGCCATAATTCTTGCTGTAATTTTTTTCTTATTATCAAAAATATTTGTACCAGGCTTGATTATGCCAAGCTCTACTAGTGAACCAAAAGGTATTCTTGGTTTAGATCTATTATTTTTTAAAGTATCTAAGAAATTATCTTCAATAGGTTTTGTATTTTTTAATCTTTGTTCGGCTGCTTTAAAATAATTCTTTTCTTTTTCTATACCATAATAATTTCGACCTAATTTTTTAGCTACTGTGGCTGTTGTTCCTGATCCTAAAAATGGATCTAAAATCATGTCATCTTTATTTGATGATGCTAATAAAACCCTGTGTAGAAGAGACTCTGGTTTTTGTGTTGAATGTACTTTTTTGCCATTTTTTTTAAGTCTTTCCGAGCCACTGCAGATTGGTAAATTCCAGTTAGATCTCATTTGCAGATCGTCATTTAAACATTTTAATGATTGATAATTAAAAGTATATTTTGATTTTTCACTCTTTGATGCCCAGATTAATGTTTCATGAGCATTGGTAAATCGTGTTCCTCTAAAATTAGGCATTGGATTGTTTTTATTCCATATCACATCATTTAAAATCCAGAATCCTAAATTTTGAATGGCTGTACCTACTCTAAAAATATTGTGATAACTACCTATGACCCAGATGGCTCCATCTTTTTTTAAAATTCTTTTACACTCAGCTAACCATGCGTATGTAAACTCGTCATATTTTTTAAAATTTTCAAATTGATCCCATTTATCATTTACAGCACTGACTTTAGATCTATCTGGTCTAGTAAGCTCACCTTTTAACTGTAAATTGTATGGTGGGTCTGCAAAAACTAAATCAAAAGTTTCACTTGGAATTTTTTTTAACTTCTCGAGACTATCTCCGTTAATAATTTTATTTTTAAAATCAGCTTTCATTTGTATAAAATAATTAGACTCCAATTGGATTCTAGGGTCAACCTGAGATTGAATTAATTGGATTCGATTTGTGCTAATTTAAAAATAGGTAACTAGATATTGTGTGTCTTAAATTTCGATATAGGAGAGAAGGTTTTTCTATGATGCTTATTGATACCAAGTTTTTTAATAGCTTTTAAATGTTGCTTTGTCCCATATCCAAAATTTTGATCCCAACCATATCCTTTGTTTTTCTTGGCCAATGTAGTTATAAATTTATCTCTAGCAACTTTAGCAACTATTGATGCTGCAGAGATAGAGGCTATTTTTTGATCACCTTTAATTATTGCTTTTAAATTATAATTTTTTAAATCAGGAATTTTATTTCCATCAATTAAAACATGAGAAGGTTTTTTTTTGAGTTTTTTGATAGCTCTTTTCATTGCAAGTAAGCTTGCTTGCAAGATATTGATTTTATCTATTTCTTTAACAGATGCTTTACCAACTGACCAAATAGAATTTTTTTTTATATAGTTTGATAATAATTCTCTTTTATCTTTAACGATAGTTTTAGAGTCTTTTAATAATTTTTTATCAATATTTTTATCTAAAATTACTGCTGCTGCATAAACTGGTCCTATTAGACTTCCTCTTCCGACCTCGTCGACACCAGCTGTAATTTTCATTTAAACCATTATGAAGTGATAAATTAATAGTCCAACTAACACTCCCTTTATAAAAGAAACCCATAGTAGACCATAATTAGAAATTTTAAGTTTTTTTCCCCACCAAGAAATATATCTTTTATGTAATTCAATCATATCAACTTAAATGACAATCTTCATTTCAGTAATTTTCTTTTTAATTTTTTTTAAATCTTCCCATGAATATTTCTTATTTTCTGGAAATCTAATTAGGTAAGATGGATTAAATGATATCATCACAGGATAAGTTTTATTTTTTAATATTGTTTCTTGCCATTTTCCTCTTTCAGACGATATTTTGCTATTAATACCTGTTACAGCTTCCATTGCCGAACTACCCATTAAAATAATAATTTTTGGATTAATGATTGAGATATGCTCTTTTAAGAAAACCGAATATCTTTTTATTTCTTGAGATGTAGGCTTTCTATCTTCAGGAGGCCTAAAGTTTATTGCATAACTACAATAAATATTTTGTCTTTTAATTTCTATTGCTAGTAGCATTTTATTTAATAATTCTCCAAC
>Ga0257121_1001331_pt1 | contig 18860 bp, 20 predicted proteins | sample SI106_100metaG_FD_190180 | JGI IMG/M metagenome (GOLD analysis project Ga0257121, IMG submission 190180) | Marine microbial communities from Saanich Inlet, British Columbia, Canada - SI106_100 | ecosystem: Environmental > Aquatic > Marine > Inlet | place: Canada: British Columbia | collected... | reverse complement strand
CGCATCTTCCTATATGCACGTTCACCTCCAATCTTTATAGCACTCGTCGTTGGCGGAACCTGGCTCACCTTTCCAATGAAGCGATTACGAATCGTCTCTTGAATGGTGATGTCTTCTGGGTCTGGAATTCCTGGTTTTCGTTCAAACTCTTGAAATGGTCCTTCTCTGTCGTATGTCACACTCACTGTTCCAAATGTTACGTCTGCGATGTACTCCTTTGAAAGGTCGGTAAAGAGCTCTACTACCTTCAAAGCCTTTGCGCCTACTGCAAGCACCAATAATCCAGATGCTGCAGGGTCGAGAGTACCAAGATGGCCGATCTTCCGTTCAGGCAAAGCCCTGCGAACCCGATAGACAATATCGTGACTGGTTGGGCCGACTGGTTTATTGATGAGGATGAATCCGTGACGCATGCGGAAAGAGTACAAGTGGAGAGCAAAAAGTGAAAATATGACCCCTTCTTTTTTCCATTTTCCACTTTAAAGGTCCACTGCTACACTATATGCCATGACAATCACGCCTACATGGGACCTCTTCATCATTGTTTTCTTTGGATTGGTCATTACCTATAGCTTTATTATAGGAAAGCACGAAGCAATAAAAGTGATCGTTTCGACGTATATTGCCATTTTGGCAGTAGAAGGAATTGGAAATATCATCGAAAGACTGAGCGGAGACTCTCTACCTATGCTCAATATTGTTGGCATTTCTTTGGACTCAACTATCCTGACAGGAGTCAAACTTGTCCTCTTTATAGCTCTTATTATCTTCATTGCAGTACGTGGGGGGCTAGAGATTGGGTATACAAAAGACCCCGGAGGTTTTGTAAATGTCATCCTGACCGCCGTGTTTGGTATGGCAACAGCGGGTCTTCTTATGATTACCCTCTTTATCTTTGTCGCAGACGTACAGATCCTCGACCCAAACATGGAACACCTCGCAACGATCGCTCCTCTTCTAGAGAAGAGTAAGCTGATGCAAGTCATGATACTCAACCAGGACTTATGGTTCTCCTTGCCAGCTCTTCTTCTTATTGTTGTTGGCTTCCTTAGTAACGAAGTTGTAGAAGAGTAAGCATGAAATGAAAACCAGTAAGCGTCAAGAAACATTACTGTCCAGAAGGCATTCTTGCCTTGCGCTACATACATACAATCAGTAACAATGGTGAAAACTTCTACTACTCAACTTTTTTATGACTACAAAACTTTCTACCATTTCTCTTCGCGCATCATACGCAGCGATGGCATTCCTCTCAGCTCCAAAAGCTTTCGCTCAGATCTTTGGTGACGTACCAGATATCGGTGGTGTTGAAGGCGGAACCGAACAACAAGTTCGCCAAGGAATCCTCGACGTTCTTGAGATTGTATTGAACTTCATGGCTTTGATCGCTGTAATCTTCATTGTTATTGCTGGTATCCGTCTCGTTGTTTCTCAAGGTGAAGAACAGGAGAAGGATAAGGCAAAAAAGACAATCCTCTACGTTGTTATTGGATTGGTTGTTATCTTGATTGCACAAGCAATTGTTGGCTTCATTGCTGAGGTTCTTCTTACGTAAGAAACCTGAACTCGTATTCAAAAGCTCTCCGTTAAACCGGGGAGTTTTTTTATGTCTACTGGGAAGTACGACCCGCAAGTGGAGCATCCGACAATTCTGCAAACGCCCCTCGTGGAACCTTTGCATTCTTCGGAGACTTCTCTGCCTTCAGTCTATCTTTTATGATAATGGCAGCCACCGTAACTTCAATAACCTCTGATACAGGCAAGGCAACCCCCCATCGAAGGCATTTCTTTGGAAATATCCACTCTATATGCATAGAGTCTGTATTGATTTGAACATCTTTACACCGGCCAACACGCACGCCAGATTCAGTCACAATCTTCTGCCCAAGAACCGTGCGATTATCTTCAAGTAAAGCCTGTAAACGAATACGGTCATCAGCAGGGGCAATAACATCTGCATTGCGCACATAAAGCCTGGTCCCCCATCGAGAAATATCCATGGAAGAGACAAAAAGGTTTGAAGGACCATGCCCAGAGCCATATACAAAAAAACCTTCAACATATGCAGTATCTGGATGGATAAGTATACCTGACACCGTGCCAAGAACACCTTCTACGCCCTCCTCCATTAAGGGGAGGCCGATACAAGAGGAAAAGCGTACATGCATGCCTAAATGGTACCACATACTCTAAAGTGTCCATATTGAGGCTGATTTAAAGCAGATTTTCTGCTACAATAGTAGTACTATGAAGCTTTTCGCAGGATCATCTCATCTGAAGCTCGCTGAGCATATAGCCAAAGAACTTGGTGTGGATCTTGGGAAAGTGAAGCTAAAAAACTTCAGCTCAGGAGAGAGGTACGTGAAATACGAGCAATCTGTCCGTGGGCAAGATGTCTGGATTGTACAAACTGCAGGAACTGGGTCCGTCAATGAAGACCTCATGGAACTATTCCTTATGTGCCAGGCTGCAAAGCTTTCGTTTGCAAAAACCATTCACGTTGTGATCCCCTACTTCCCATATGCAAGACAAGACCGAATAGCTGAACCGCGAGAGCCGATTTCATCGAAACTTGTTGCGACGCTACTAGAGCAATCAGGTGCTAATCATGTCATGACATTAAATCTGCACTCAGACCAGATCCAAGGATTCTTCTCTATCCCTGTAGATGCATTAGAAGCACGAACTGTCTTTGCAAAATACATCTTAGAGAAGAAACTTGAAAATGCTGTCGTTGTTTCCCCAGACGAAGGAGGTGCAAAGCGTGCAAAGAAATTTGCAGATCTTATCGACGCAGACCTAGCAATCATTCACAAATCACGCCCAAGCCATCAAGAAGTCGAAATGATGGAACTCGTCGGAGATATCAAAGGAAAGACCTGTATCATTTTTGATGACATGATTGATACTGCAGGAAGTCTTTGTGCTGCAAAAGAAGCCCTCATCGAAGCGGGGGCAAATCCAGACGTCTATGCCATTGCAACCCATTCTATTTTCTCTGGACCTGCAATAGAAAGACTTAAAAAAGCTGCCTTTAAAGAGGTCATTGTAACCGATACTATCGCAACAGACCCAAAAGCATTTGAAGGACTCACGATCGTTCCAATCGCCCCACTACTAGCAGAAGTCATCCAGAGTGTAGATAAAGGTGAAAGTGTGACAAAAATCTACGATAAATAAGATATATACACTGACATTTGTGGTCAGGATCTTTTTACTTTTGATATTTATGCAGTATACTTCACAAAATCTTCCCCTAATACTATGAATACATCTTTGAAAACTATGGCCTCAAGCGCACTTATCGGCGTTCTTTTCTTTGCATCGACACCATTAACAGGTGCTGAGTCACGCAAAGCTGCAGGTGCTGCCCGTTGCCAAGAGCTCTCAGGACGCGAAAAATCTCGTTGTATGTACGTTCTTGAACACAGTGGACGTCTACGTGTTAGCGCACCACTAAATGCAGTAAGCCGAAGTAATACTGTCCGTGACAGTCGCGTTATTCGCAGAAGTACGACAACATCTAATATCCGTCGCATTGGTAACTACAACCTTTCACGATTAAGGCGTCACAGCCAAGATGGTGGAAATGCTCGCCGCATGATCAACTCTCGTGATGAATTCGCTCGCAATGCATGTAAGTACCTAGAAGGTACAGCGCAGTCTATGTGTATCCGTGCTGGATGGCGTGGTCTTAGCCGAGGAAACACTCGATAGTCTTTCAGCTAGCAATAAATAAAAAGAGGACCACGTGGTCCTCTTTTTTAATTCTTAGATGGTGGGCGACGCAAGATTTGAACTTGCGACCTCTACATTATCAGTGTAGCGCTCTAACCAACTGAGCTAGTCGCCCATCAAAGCCCACATAGGGTACGAAGAAACGGCCTCTTGGTCAATTAAATCCCCTCTTTCTACTTAGAAATCCACTCTACAAATCCTTCAAATGATGGCTCGTAGGGGAAGTCTTTTTGACCGTTAATCTCTATTGCACTGACAATTTTGGTATAGACGTCCAAAGTGAAGGCTACTTTTCGGTCCTCCAGAGGGGCGCTGAAGTAGATCCCAGATACTCGAGCCTTATTATCAGCATATGCAGCAATACCAGTCTGTGTGGTAAACAGGGCACCTGAATCCTGCAGTAGCGCCTGTGCCATAGCCTCTACCTCTAGGGCTGTATAGACCACATCTGGAACAACTGGTTCTGGCTCTTCTTTCGTCTCAGGCGAAGCATCAACAATCCGCCGTTCTGGCAGTGGAGTTATATCTATAGCAGAGCTTAAGCTCAGATACTCAAGGGCTCTCACCATTGACTCTGTCTGCGATTCCATAGAATCGATAAGAGCAACCAACGTATCGGACATATGTGCTGCCCTTCGTGGATATCCCTTTGTCTCTAGGCGGTCTATAAGGGTGAGGTGAGCATCGAGCATGTTATCGACAAACAAAGAATTGTCACCAACACTCTGCACCATTCCAAGGATAGTGACGCGATAACGGTCTAACACAAAATCTGATACCTCCTCTGCGGAGAACAAGCTAAATGGGAACAGGAATGCACGAACCAACTGTGACTCGATGGATACATCTGGTCCAATGAGTGACCATGCAATGTCCCTGTACTCTGGGTGGAACGACGTCACACTCCACATTGCTTCTGTATCTGCAATGCGAAGTAAGACTTCCATTTTCATAGCAGTGTTGAGTTCTCGTTGACTAAGAAGTGTGCCAAGCATCGTACGACCACGAGGAGACTGCATAGCGAGTGATACTTCTTCATTCTGAGAAAGCTCTGCTAAATACACAGTGTCATTGCCCTCGATAGCGCTACGAACAACACCAAGTACATGGCCTACTCTCTCTTTCTGTTCTGTGGCTAGCGACACTGGAAGTAGTAGTGTATCTACAGACAAAGCATCTACTGGTAAATAAGAACGAAGAGCTGGCAGGTCTTCCTCTGTACGCTGCTCTACTAAATGTAGGGCAATGATCTGCTCTTCAAGGAAGTATGAAGGAAGCGGAGAAAGTTTGCGTGCCTGCATCCAATCTTTAAAGCCTGCTGTAAGAGGGTCTATAGAATCTTCACTGAAACTCCACTGCATCCCTACAGGAACCACCACTCTTTGGTCACCATGCGTTACGAACACTGGAGAAGTAATAGCCGCAATAGTAACAGACTCATTTGTCTTTGCTGCATACAGGCCTCCATCAAATACCGTTAATGTAAGCGAGTCTATAGCAAGTGACATCAGTGACTGAGAACCAAGTCGTACGATACCAGACGTCAGCAATAAGCCGTCCTCTGTAAGAAGGTCCCCTTCAAGTATTTCTCCGTAGACACCATCTGGAAGAAGTGAATCTTCTGCTGATGAAAAAGAAGAGGTCACACTAGAGATGACGCGAGAAACATCACCATTCAAGTCCGCAAAACTCATACTGAGCACCAGAAGAAATGCTGGTAGAGCTACGAAGTGCCGATGGCGGTGAGTAGATGTATCCAAAGTGTTTAAATCCTCTTATTATAGCAGAATTCCGCTTTTCTCTCTATCTGAGAGTATATATAAGGCTACAAAATATATTTTTTGCAATACGCTACACTACGCCTATGCGAATTATTGGAATCGACCCAGGACTAGCAACCATTGGCATAGGCCTCATCGATAGCGAGTCTAGCCAGTCTGTTACGCCTATAGAATGGCTTACTATAGAGACAAAAGCAGGATTACCCATGGCAGATCGCCTCAAAGAGATAGCAGACGACCTCTCTGCATACCTAAAAGAGAACAAGCCAGAGCTTGCCGTCATCGAAAAGCTCTATTTCTCGGTCAACGAAAAAACTGCTCTAGACGTTGCCCAAGCCAGAGGCGTTATTCTCGCAACAGTTGCAGCAACTGGTATCCCCATTATCGAACCAACTCCTCCGCAGCTAAAAAGTTGTATTACTGGCGACGGATCTGCAGACAAAAAGCAGATGCAAGAAATGGTAAAGATTATTATGAACCTCGAAGAGATCCCAACGCCAGATGATGCCGCAGATGCATTAGCCTTAGCGGCCTATGGCGCATATCTAGGAAAACAGGCATCAATCATCGTCTAATATCCCTAACCCTACCCCCTAACCCTAACCCTACCCCCTATTTCCCACACCTTCGCCCCATGCACATTAGACGGGACATGCGTTGTGCTGATAAGCACTTGGTGATCATCCAACGATTCTAGTAACGCTGACTGATGATTATCATCGAGCTCAGAGAACACATCATCGAGTAAGACAACGGGCTTTTCTCCGCGTTGTAATTCTAAGTACGAGACTTCTAGAAAGAGTAGTGCCAAAATGGCAGTTCGTTGCTGACCACGCGATGCAAATGTAGAGATGTCCCTATCATCTACCAACACTTTCCAGTCGTCTCTATGCGGCCCTATTGTGGTTGATTGCAAAATAATATCTCTACTTTGAAAATGAGAGAGTAGATCCATCATTTCAGACTTTGCAGATTCAAAATCACGCGCCTGACCCTTTCGCTCGTACACTATGCGAGCACCCTCCCAGTCTTCTCCAAGAGCTTTTAACTCTTGTCCAAATGTACACTGAAGCATTTCGCATAATTCTAAACGCCTAAGCATAACAACTGCGCCAGTCTCTGCAGTCTTTTCATCCCAAATAGCCAAGTCTGTCTTTCGGGCAACTCCATCGGATATCTTTCGAAGAAGAGCATTTCTCTGTTTCAGAATCTTTTGATACTGCACCAAGGTCTGTAGATACTGAGGAGACACCTGACAAAGTAACTGATCCAAAAAGTGACGGCGATTTCCAGGTGAGCCGTTAAAGAGCTCCAAGTCTCTTGGAAGGAATATAACAGTTGGGAGTGTGCCAACCATTTCCCCTGCACTAACCTTCACATCATTAATAAAACACGCCTTCTGCTTTCGTGGTGAGATCTGGCTAACAAGCTCTAGATTCTTCTGCTCTTTATCACCTGTGAGCACCTGCCCTTTGACGCGATAGTAATCCTCTCCCCATGCGATAATGTCCGCCTCCTCTGCCTTCTGACAAGATTTCGTCAAAGACAACAAAGAGATCGCCTCTAATATATTCGTTTTCCCTATCCCATTTGGCCCTACAAATACATGTGTATTTGCATCACCAAAATCGAATGTACGAGCGTCATAACTCCGAAATTTTTCTAGTGATAAGTGCTGAAGTCTCATACTAAGTAAGAAGTGCTACTCCATCATCATACAGATTCATTGCAAGTTTCAAATACGCTTTACGCTTTAGATATTTTGGAATCTTCTTCCGTGTTACCCACGTAAAACTATCGATCTCATCTTGGTCCACCGTAACATCTATCCCCATATCCAACTCACCAAAAAAATACTCTACAGTCTGTCCACACACATTATCTGGACGAAATCGTCTATAACTTGCTGGAAAATCATACGTATAGACCTTCCCACTATTCCCGATAATACGCGGAGCAATACCCGCTTCTTCCTGAATTTCTCGCAGTGCTGCCTCCTCTATAGACTCGCCCTCTTCGACACCACCTTGCGGCAACTGCCATGCATCTTTCTTTCGTGGCTTATGCACAAGAAGCATCTCTATCTGCTCTCCGTTCTTGCGGAACACAGCTACCGATGCGCAACTTCTATACACGTCTTTCATATATCCGCACTATACAATATCTACCGGTAAGGTCGAAGGAGAACTTCGCTTAACCAGAATAAATAATCCACCAATAGTAATACTCATTCCAAGTACCTGATACACAGTAGGTATTTCATGCAAAAAGACCATTGCAAAAATCATACTGAAAATTGGATACCCAAGCATGATAGATACCGCTTTCGACAAAGCAAGATCTTTAAGACCTTCATACCAACACAATTTTGATATCACCAGAACAATAATACCGTAAAAGAGAACGAGATAAATGTGATCCCATACAAGTGAAAACATCTGTAAGGTGATGTCTTCATACAAAAATGCAAGCACTGTAAACACCGTACCACCGACAATATGACGAACGGCAAGTACATACGATGATGATGCAACTTCCAACGCCTTCTTGGCACACATGTTTCCAATTGGAAAAAACATCGTTCCAAGAACAATAAGAATATCTCCAGCATTCAGTGCAAATGATCCATTATAAAGCACTGTTAATGTACCTGTTAGCACTATTAACGCTCCTATCATCTGACGTATAGAGATATGCTCCCCAATTATCACGCGAAAGAAGATGAATGAAAAAAGCATTTCAGACTGCATCAGCAGAGCGGTATTAATACCAGAGGTGTACCTGGTACCTGCAAAAATGAACAATAACGCAATAACCGAATTGCAGAGTGTTACCCCTCCTATAAAGCCCCACGTTTTTAGTGGAAGATGCTGACGCAGCTTTTTTTGATGGGTCAGTATTCCAATATGGAAAATGGCACCAATAAATGTAGTGACTCCTGCAAAAAACATCATCGGAAACACTCTAGATGCCTGGTTAATGAATATAGGAAAACCTCCTTCAATCATGCTGCTAGCCATAACAAAAGAGACAGCCCTACGTTCATGCTTTAGGTCGTCCATTCCTATTTAGAATGACGTTCTTCTTTGAACTTCACATCTTCGCGTGTCTTACAGATACCGCAGTACTTCTTCATACCGTCTACGTGGTCCTTCCAACCCTTACCTGCCTTATCTTGCTTATGGAAACGCAAAGTGCCCACTCTGTTTCCAGACTTCTTGCAGAGCATCGCGAATACGGTACGTTTTCCTCTTGGCATAGTGCACACAGGATACGGATCTAGGACTAAATAGCAAGAAAAAGTCTAAAAAGAAGCTATTCCCCTGCTTGAAGGTAGTTAAACACAGAATTTGCGGCTACAGAGCCTTCTCCTGCAGCTGTGGCGAATTGAGCAAAGTGGTTACTTCCACTACTCACATCTCCTGCTGCAAATACTCCTTGAATGCTGGTTTTCATAGCATCATCGACCAAAATATGACCACGATCATCCAGCGTGCATCCGATGTTCTTTGGAAGAGAAACCGCTGGAATGCTTCCAATTTCGATAAAGACACCGTCAACATTAAGCGTATCGGACCCATTCCATGGCGTATCAAGCTTCAAACCGGTGACCTTCTGGTCTCCAATCACTTCAATAGCATTGGTATTCAGAACAAATTCGACGTTATCCTTCTCATTGACCTTATCAACCCAATACGGCTCCGCGCGGAACGTATCTTTTCGATGAACTAGGTACACTTTGTTCGCAACTTGAGCTGCAATTGCCGCGCCTTCAACCGCGCTATCTCCTCCTCCGAGGACTGCAACGTCTTTACCACGGTAAAAGAATGCATCACATGTTGCACAGTACGTGACCCCTTTTCCAGAAAACTCTTCTTCTCCTGGAATTCCAAGGTGACGCTTGTTACTACCTGTCGCAAATATCACTGTTCGTGCTTCGAGGGTATCACTATTTTGCATAGTGAGTAGAAACCCTTCATCTGTCTTTTCAACCTTTTCAACACGACCAACTTTGTGTTCGACGTTCTCGAAACTCAGAGCGTGATTTTTATAATTCTCCATAAGATCAGGTCCTGAAATATCAATGTTCCCAGGCCAGTTTCCAACCTCCGCAGCACTCATACCCATTCCTCCTTCAACCTCACCAATAAGAACTGTATCGAGCTTATAACGAGCAGTGTAAACCGCTGCGGTATATGCAGCGCATCCAAGGCCAACAATTGCAACATCTTTCATGGTCAGTAGGGTAATTGAGATTAAAAATTAAAGCCAGCCTCTCACGGTCATAGCATCAAACATCTTTTTGATACCAACAGCGAACGCCGCTTCTCTATAGGTTAAGTTTTCACGACGTGCTTCACGTCGAACCGCCTTGTAGCCATCAAGCATTACTTTTTTCAGACGGTCATCGACTATGTCTTCCGTCCATTGCTCCCCACTTCTCCCTTGTGACCACTCGAAGTAACTTACTGTCACTCCTCCTGCATTTGCTAGGACATCTGGAATGATGCGAACATCCTTCTTCTCAAGTATCGCATCCGCCTCTGGTGTTGTTGGGCCATTGGCAAGTTCCAAAATGTACTTCGCCTTAATGCGGTCTGCATTATCTGCTGTGATCACATTATCAAGAGCTGCAGGAATGAGAATGTCACAATCAATCTCTAGCAATTCTGCATTGGTTACCTTCTTCACATTATCCATATTCATACGACTGATGTCACACACAGAACCTTCGCAGTACTCTCCTGTTACCGCCCCTGTTTTCTCTTTGTACTTTGCGATGCGCACAGGGTCTATCCCCTCTGGGCTGTAGATTCCTCCTTGGGAGTCTGAAACCGCAACAACAATGTATCCTGCATTATGCAAAAACTTTGCCATATGGGCTCCAGCATTTCCAAACCCCTGAATGGCAACACGCATGTCAGAAGGGTCGAGCGCTAAGCGATCTACCATCTCTTGCAATATAAAGAATCCTCCTCTGGCAGTTGCAGAGTCTCTACCAAGAGACCCACCAAACGACAAAGGCTTTCCTGTAATCATCGCAGGGCTATACGAACGCGTTAAGGTTTCGTACTCATCCCTCATCCACGCCATGATATCTGCATTCGTATTAACATCTGGTGCTGGACAATCGATATCTGGACCTAAATTCTCTTGAAAGGCACGGACATACTCCCGCGCTACCTGTTGCACTTCTCCTTTTGTAAGCTCTTTAGGATTTACCTGTACTCCTCCTTTTGCTCCTCCAAAGGGAATGTTTACCACTGCAGTTTTAATAGCCATCAAAGCAGCCAACGCTTTTACCTCGTCTTCATCTGCTTCCTCGTGAAAACGAATACCACCTTTGTATGGCCCGCGAGCATTATTAAACTGCACACGAAAGGCACTCATCGTCTTTGGGGTCCCATCATCACCTTTAATAGTAATTTCTTTCTTATGAATATGTTGAGGATCATCAAAAAGTGTATTACTGCCGTGCTCAAAATCTATCTTCGAAAGAACACTATGCAATGTGGTCTGAAACCGAGTATATGGAGTAGAGCTCATAGAGGTAGTGGGAATGTATACACAGTATGCCAGAAGTATAGAAGTATGCTGTAAAGGGGGTTACAGAAATACTAGTTACATGTGACACAGAAGCCACACATTTCACAGACACCATCAAGCACTTTATGCTGCGCCTTGAGCGAAGCCTTTGTAATAGTCATTGCGCGAACAGGGTCTACTTCTACCTTTCTCCATACAGCGAAATGTTCTTCTTCGTTTAAATGCTCGTCAAAGTAGACATGTGCATCTTCGCTATTCAAATCGTAGTGCTTACAGAGTCCGTCCTTCTTTGTCTGGGAGATCTCTGGAAGTGTGAGTTCCATTGCATACATAGCAGTCACTCCATCTTCGAATGATCCTTTTGAAAGTTCTTCAAGCTCGTTTACTGCTTCTTTTGTAAGCTCATGTGGATTGTAATTTTCGAGGTCTTCCTCACTGACTCCTAGAGAAAGGGAAAAACGCTTCCACAGTTCTATGTGCTCTGTCTCTTCTACGATGTTCTTTTCAATTTCTGTCACAAGAGCTGTTTCCCCTCTTGCAATCGCCCTATCACGAACGTTGGTGACAATAACTGGAACACGCTTTGCAAGATGGAAATATTCTTTCGCGTATACCGCAAGCTCCTCTTTTGAAAGCTCTCCGTTATTCCATTTCTGCTCGTAAAAGTAATGCGTTAAAAGACCTTTGCTACGAATAAAGTCATCAAGTTGTTCTAAAGAAGTTGTCATGAAATAAGGAGTGAAAAAGTACACTCATAAAGTATGTCGAGTTTAGCTCGCACGCAAGAAGGTTAGTGTAAGTTTTCAAAAGCCCATCCATATAAATAGCGTGCACCTTCAACTAAACGCGGACCTGCTCTTTCCAAGAACGCTGCATCAATTATGCGTCCGTTATGTGAAACTATAATTTCTGCATCTGACTCACGTGCGACGCGTTCAAGCCCTGCAATGTGTGCAACTTCTTTTACCCAAGGCTGGGGGCATCCTTCTATATACACACCCTGCCGACTCGGGAGTAATGTTGATTTTCGCTTTACATCCTTAAGCCCTTGCTGCATCTGAAGAACAACTGCAGCTGCTTCTTTCTCTACCTGCATTATCATTCCGATGCTACGAATCATTTCATATATATCATTGATAGTACGCGGACTATGATGAGACACACTAAAGTCCGCCCCTTGAAGCTTCTTAAAAAGCTTGTCCTCTGCAGCTGATAATAAAAAAACCAAATCCGCTTCGTATTCATACACATTATCATTGATGACACGAGGAATACTCTGCGCCTCTTCAGGGTAATCAGAAAGTTCATCAGTACAGACGATCTGCTCTTGCAATCTCAACGCAAAAAGTATTTCTGTGATTGCCGGTGACAAACTTGCTATGCGCATTCTATTGTATGGTAAGCCAATATCTCGCTCATTGAAAATATTTATGATTATACTGCATAATAGAGGCATCTTTCCCCTTCCTCCTATTATGAACAAACCTAACGCAGCATCACTTATTGTATTTGGCTTCTCACTTGGTCTTTTTGCATCAGCAAATGCAGGAACTCTTGGTAGTAGTGCATTCCCAGATGTACCAGGTGGTACGTACTACGACGGTGCAGTCGGAGACATGTACGCAGCAGGAATTATTACTGGATACAGCGACGGAAAGTTTGGACCAAATGACTACGTAACCAGAGGGCAAGTTGCCGTTATGATGCAACGATTCAAAGCGCACCTAACAGGACAAAATATTGCAGTATCCTCTAGTAGCAGAAGGACTGTAAGCTCTTCATCGAGCTCAAGTTCAAGTTCTGTCTCAAGTACTGCAGCAAACCCTGCAGGATCTTTCCGATTTACCACTGGAAGCTATAAAGCAGATGAGGATAAAGGAGAAGTCCTCATTAATATTATTCGATACGGGGGAAACACCGGAGTCGTAAGCGTCGAATACGAAACATCAAATGGCACTGCAGATGCAGGTAGTGACTACAACTCTGTCAGTGGAAAGATGACTATCCCCGATGGAAAGACAACGGGATCATTTATTATCCCTATAACAGATGACAATGAAGCAGAAGATAATGAAAGTGTGACACTGCGTATAAAGAATCCAACAGGAGGAGCGCTTCTTGGGTCCCCTGCTGTAGCCACGCTAACTATTGTTGATAACGATACAGGCGATGGGTCTTCTGCTAATGATGTGAACTCCAATGGGGTATTTGAGTTCAGCGCTTCTGAATATGAAGTCATAGAAGATGGAGACACTATTACCATCACTGTAGAACGAACCGGAACAAGTGGTAGCACATCTGTGAAGTATGAAGCCACAAATGGATCTGCAGATAGCGAATACTATAACACTACATCTGGAACTCTCGAGTTTCCTGCAGGAACTGCAAAGCAGTCATTTGATATAACTATAAAAGATAACAACAAGACTAATGGAAATAAAACGGTAGACCTAAAGATTAGCAATCCTACAGGAGGCGCAGAGCTTGGAAGTCTTAGTACAGCTAATCTCGTTATCGTTGATAATGAAGTATCGACATTCGGTAATGGAAACATAAAGATCATGTCAGACGAATACAGTGCATCCGAGGGGGTTCCAATTAGAATTGTTATAGATCGTATTCGCGGTGCAGATGGTGAAGTATCTATCGACTATAAGACAATAAATGCACTTGCGAAGTCTGACTCAGACTACACAGAGACCTCTGGCACTCTTATCTTTAGAGATGGCGAGTCCCAGAAATCCATCGAAATCCCTATTCTCTCCGATACATTTAATGACCCCCGAGAGACCTTCTGGTTCGAGATTAGCAACCCTACAGGGGGAGCAACGCTCGATGCTGTGAAAAAGACTACCATCACAATTCAGTAGAAAAAGGCTCTACCAACGATCAAACTCATAGTAGAATAGCGCCGTGCCGGGGTGGCGGAATTGGTAGACGCGCACGACTCAAAATCGTGTTCCGCAAGGAGTGAGGGTTCAATTCCCTCCCTCGGCACCACTCTCTATGAAAGACTATTCAACCTTTATATTCGATTCCTATGACTTTGACGCACCGAGCGGAGAAGTACGGCTTCGGTACAGCCTAGACGACGAGATCTCTTTTACAGAGATTATCGAAATACCCCGTGGAAACCGAAATAAGGATAACCTTGAAAATACCCTCTTCGCACTCCACTTGGCTGCAGGAACTAGTTACTTTAAAACGTGCTGCCCAAAGAAGATCGAAATCCGCTCTGGGAGCCTTAGTTCAGACCAGGCAGCATTCTGGAACAGCGTGTACGAGAATGGCCTTGGAGAATTTTTCTATGAAAACAAAATAGACTTCACAGACCTTATAGACTTCCCTGTTGTCGGCAATATTCCTGCGCCAAAAGAGCGCCCAAGCAATGGCCGCGTACTTGTACCTATAGGAGGAGGAAAGGACAGTGTCGTAACGGTAGAAAAGCTAAAAGCAGAAGGGCGCGACATTACCCTTCTTCGTATGGGAAGCCATCCCATCATCGACGACATGGTTAGTGTCATGAACTTGCACTGCATCACGGTAAAACGAAAGCTGCCACGTAAGCTTTTTGAAATGAACGCACAAGGTGCCTTAAACGGACACGTTCCTATCACTGCGATGCTCTCGACACTTAGCGTCTTCATCGCAGAAATGTTTAACTTCGACGAAATTGCCATGAGCAACGAAAAGAGTGCAAATGAAGGTAATGTTGAATATCTTGGGAAGCAAATTAACCATCAATGGAGCAAGTCTGCAGAATTTGAAAAAGGCTTTTCAACATACATCCGTACGTACATCAATCCAAACCTGAAATATAAAAGCCTACTCCGTGATATGACAGAGCTAGAGATTGTAGGAGAGTACACAAAGCACCCACAATACTTTGACTGTACAACAAGCTGTAATGCCAACTGGAAGATAGCTGGAAAACCAGGTGAACCTCGGTGGTGTGGCACATGTCCAAAATGCACATTTGTTTTTGCACTTATGGCTGCACACATGAAGAAAGATGCTGTAGTGAATATGTTTGAAAAGAATATTTTCGAAGATGAAAGCACCATCCCCCTCTTCAAACAACTTCTTGGAAAGGAAGGGTTTAAACCATTTGAATGCGTCGGAACTCCAGAAGAAACAATAGAAGCATTCAAGATGATTGCTGCTCGTGGAGACTTCAATAACACTCCAGTAATGAGAATGTTTACAAAATCTGTATGAACATAACAGACCTCAATGGCAAAAGTATTGCAATCGTCGGGGCACACGGCCGCGAAGGCAAAGCGATGCAAGAAGCACTAAGTACCTACGCGCCAGAAGCAAAAATTACCCTAAGAGACCGCAAAGATAACGCTGGATACTTAGAGAATCTGCATCCATTTGATGTCGTCATAAAAGCCCCAGGGATACCGCCATACCAAGAACTTACAAAGTTAAAGAATACGCTTACAAATGCAACACAGATATTCTTCGATTCTATTCCTGCAGAGGCAGTGGTTATTGGAGTCACTGGATCCAAAGGAAAAAGTACAACTGCCAGTCTTATTCACACGATCCTCGCAGCAGCAGGTAAAGATGCGTTGCTTGTCGGGAACATTGGCGACCCAGCTATAGCGCACATAGCAGAAGTAACAGAAAGCACTATTGTCGTCGCAGAGCTCAGCAGCTTTCAACTCATGCAACTTACGAAGAGTCCACACATTGCAGTGGTAACATCGTTCTTCCCAGAGCACCTGGACTACCATGGCTCTATAGATGAATACAAAAATGCCAAGAAAGCTATATGTACATATCAAACAAAGGATGACACCGTCTTCTTTTTTGAAGGATCTGACGGTGCTCTAGATATTGCAAGCACTTCGAAAGGAACAAAAAAGTCATATGCAAAAAGCGATGCAACAGTAGAGATTAACGACACAAAGCTCATCGGTGACCATAACCTCTTAAATATTGCAGGAGCAACAAGTGTTGCTCGAAGCCTAGGAATAGACGACGAGATTATTACAGAAGCTGTAAGAAGTTTTACAGGCCTTCCACATCGTCTGTTTAACCTCGGTACACACCACGATACTCTATGGATAGACGATGCAATCTCAACAACACCAGACTCTACCATTGCAGCAATTGCTGCCACCTCCCCAACGACACTGATTGTAGGAGGGAAAGACCGTGGACTAGATTTCCAGGCGCTCGGTCTGGCCATCGATAATTCTTCTATCAAAACCATCATTGCCATGGGAGAAAGCGGCCCACACATCCTAAAAACAATCACCAACTCAGAAATTAGCACCCATGCCGATAAGACGATGAAAGAGGCTATTGCTCTCGCAAAAGACCAAAAAGGGACCTGTCTGCTCTCCCCTGCCTCACCCAGTTACGATATGTACAAAAGCTACGAGGAAAAAGGAGGTGAATTTGCATCTCTGATCTAAAAACAGCTTGCCCTAGCCATTCCTGAAGAGTAGCCTGCGACAATGTCGATTCGGGAAATGCGAAACATCGTGCAAAATTACGCCCTTATAGCGGGAATGCTCGCCCTAAGCTGGTTTCTATCGAGTCATTTCACGGTAGCCATAAATGGGGCATTTCGAGGGGTATCAGAGCTTGGAGGGACACTATTTATACTCTGTGGCATTGTTATAGTCCTTCTGCTTGGATTTATCATCTATGAGCTGGCAAAACCAACAGCACTACCCTCTTTTGTCCTCGCCATTTTCTTTGGAATAGGCGCAAAAGACATATTATCTATTATTACGAATAACCCAGTCACTCTTACTACTCTTATTGTTATAGGGGCTGTCCTTATCCTGTTCGAAGGAGGACTCGAAACACCATTTAGAAAGTTTAAGACACTAATAGGTCCAATTCTTGCACTGGCCATTGTTGGAACTATTATCAATGCGTTCTTGTTTGCAAAGCTTCTTCCAATGCTCGGAGGAATGTTCGACGTCCACGTGCCAATAGGAGCAGCCATACTTCTTGGGGCCGCCATTGCATCAACAGATCCTGCAGCTATCATTCCAAGTCTACAAACTCTTATCTTCAAAAAAACTCGTGTAAAACACATAGCCATTAGCGAGAGTGCAATTAACGATGTCGTCGGCGCAGTGCTTGTCGGTATATTCCTCACACTATTCCTCGAAAACGGGGAGCCATCAACTGTCATCGATAGCTATCAACTCCTCGTATCAACAGAAAACTTTGGTCGAATTATCAGGACCATTGTCATTGGTACCGGTGTGGGATTCCTCGGATTCTTTATTTTACACATCTGGAACTACTGGAAAGCGCGCGTACAAACAGAAGACGGAACAGATGCTGCACTCTTCATTGCCATTCCAATATTTTGCTACATGCTCGCAAGTCTATTTGGTGGAAGTGGATTCCTTGCAGTTTTCCTCTGCGGACTCTTGTTTCACATGCGGTCTCACTTCCGACACGTAGAGCATTACTTCAACCAAACCATTGAAGGCTTCATGAAACCAATGATCTTCATGCTACTCGGAGCCATGGTCAACATTCACGGACTTGTGCAATACGCAGGTATAGGAATCGCTGCAGGTCTTATCTTTATGTTTGTTTTGCGTCCTCTGATTGTCTTTTCAATGCTACTTCCTTTTGCAAAAACCAAGCAACGCTTTTCTCTATGCGAGATGATTTTCCTTTCTTTTGTTCGTGAAACAGGAGTTATCCCTGCGGTATTGCTCATTACTATTAAACTTAGTGGCATTCCTGGAACAGAAGTTATTATGCCCGTTGGACTATGGGTCATTCTTCTTACTTTGATTATCGAGCCACCACTAACACCACTGCTTGCCTGTAAGCTCGGCATTGCAAAAGAGTTATCATCAACGCCACTACGAAAGCACAGTGGACCTGTAGCTGTCCTCTGCTCTCGGGGATATTCCTTCCCAGAGCGCATGAGCACTGTCGTAAAGTGGGCAGAAGAGCACCATGTAGAAAACATTGCCCTACTTCACTGTCCAGAAGAAAAATACACCACAGCATTTACCGGTGACGTAAAGAAGCGAGCAGATGATCTCTTTAAAAGCATTAATACACATCGCATAAACAACGACCAAAAAGAAATGCATTTCGAATTCCTCTGTGGAAAAGGATTACTCCAGGACAACATAGAGGCAATGGTTGAAAGCGGTGACGTTTCCATTATATTTGTCGGAAGCAAAATGCTCGACTACCGAATGGAAGACGTCAAAAGACTGCAAACACCGTTCTTCTTCATGTCGTAAAGCCTAGCCCTGGCCTACAACAACTTTCGCTGCCCTAATAACTTTACCATTGAGCGCGTATCCATCTTCGAGCACCTGAATAACTGTATCTTTTTCCCCTTCTCCAGCCTGAAGTATTTCATGCTGCTCTGGGTTTACTGCCTGACCCATAGACTCGATCTTTTTTAGTCCTACAGATTCCAAGTCTTTCATTAGCTGTTGTTCTGTGGCCTGTAACCCTTTTACCCAATCGTGATCCTTAAGGTCATCTGGAAGATGGCTAAATGCACGTTGAAAGTTATCGACAGTAGGCAGAAGCTTTTCAATCATTGTTTGCATGGCATACATTCGAATGTCTACTGACTCTTTCTCCATGCGTGCTTTTGCATTTTGAAGATCTGCCTGAGCCCGAGCAGCCATATCCTTTAAGCGATCAATCTCTGTAGTGTCATCCACTACAGTAGCGTCCGCTTCAGTCTCATCTGCCGGCTGTGTATCGTCTTGTTGATTAGTCATAATTGAACCGTATTTTGGTCAATCATACACAAAATCGCAAGCAAATCACTCC
>Ga0257121_1001330_pt1 | contig 18871 bp, 13 predicted proteins | sample SI106_100metaG_FD_190180 | JGI IMG/M metagenome (GOLD analysis project Ga0257121, IMG submission 190180) | Marine microbial communities from Saanich Inlet, British Columbia, Canada - SI106_100 | ecosystem: Environmental > Aquatic > Marine > Inlet | place: Canada: British Columbia | collected... | reverse complement strand
TGTTTGTAGATAAACCTTTAAATAATCAAATTAATCTTTCATCTCTGAAAAAAGGAGTATACTTTATTCTTGCAGAAACTGATGATTATTCTATTACCAATAAAATAATTCTTCATTAATGAGGGTTTTTGCTATCATATTATTATGCTTTTTATTTTTTAATGCTTCTAGCCAAAACAAAAAAGATGTTCTATATCAGGATATTATTTTATCTTGTTATGATATGCTAAATGAATATGAAAAAAATTGTAGTTTTTCTAATGAAGATAGAATATCAGAATTCAAAGATATGTTTGAATCATCCTCTAATTTACATACTAATGATATTCCCGCTATGAATAATTATAATACATCTCTTTCTATAGATAATTATATTAAAAGCGTTAGAAAATATTATTCTAGAATGAATGTTGATGTAAGAGTAAATTCTTTTAGCAGAGTTGAATATTTTTCAGATCAAGCTGAAATTTCTGTTTTTATAAATAAATCTATTTCTGGAACAAATGCTAAAAATTATTTAGAAATAAAATCCAATTCATTTATTATTAAAAAAGATAATATGTATTTGTCTTACGCTGGTAAATATGTTTCGGATATTGATGATGCAATATTTTATGAGTCTTCAGAAGATGCCAAAGAAAAAATAAAAAAATTGAAAGAAGTTTTTCCAGCAGATAAATATTCAACTGTAAAACAAGAAGATGAAATTGAAGAACTTATATCTTATGAAGATAACTTCAATCTAAGAATAGATTTTCTTGTTGATATAATCTCTGATACTGTATATAATGTTAAACTTAAAAAAGTTGATTTAGTTGAAAAAAAATCTCCTTTAATTGTTATTATTCCATCTATTTCTAAATTCTACAATCAAAAAAAGAAAGACTATAAGTATAATATGCCTTTACAATATAGTTATGATATTAAGGATAAAAAAGCCAAATGGATGCCACTTAGGGTAGATGGATATTTTTTATCACTTAATGAGGGAAAAAAAGTTAAGATAAGACCTACTGGAAAGCTATATTATAAAACTTATGAATTAGACCCTATAATTGAAAATATAACTGAGAATGGTCTTAAAGAACTTAATTTTTTAGAATATACTTTATCCGTTGGTGCTTCAATTATTATTCCATCTAGTAATATTAATTTTCTCTCAAATTCTGTTCCAGCATCATTTGTTATTAATCAAGTTGATTTAACTAACAATATTGATTTAAAAGCAGAACTGAATATAATTAGAAATAAAACTTTTTTTGTAAACGTTTCTTATAATTTTTCTCAAAATTCATTTAATCAAGATATATTAATTGACAGTTATAATTATTCTTATAATGATGTAGATCCTGATGGTTCTTCATACTTACGGAATATACAATTAAATAATATTCAAGAAAATCAAAGCATTGAAACTTCTTCTCAATATATTTCTGCTGTTATTGGAAAAGAATTTCAGATTAATAAAAAAAGTAAAAAAACTATCTCTGCTTCTGTTTCATGGTCTCCTCCAATAATAGAGAGTAATTATAAAATATTATCAGCGGCTTATAGTTCTTCTGCCGAGGCATTATATAGCGGTTACTACCAAGATTTAGCGGGAATAACTATTTCTGAAAATGGAGTTTATAACTTTGGAGAATATCAAATTTCAGGGTCTGGAAATATTATTGAGCCAATTGGATTTACTTCATCTCAAATTGATGTTAATCTTTCTTTCAAAATAAATCCTAGAATTGCAGTTACTGCAGATTGGCGTCTGATTACTTTTGAAAATAATGTTTTTGATTTTGGAGATCAAAGTGTCAGTAAAGATTTTAATGATTTAAACTCCGTAATGAATATATCTCCAATTGATATGCAACAATCTCATGTCTTATTTGGCTTAAACTATAGCTTATAAATTAATTATGAAAAAATATAAATATCAATGTGATAATAGTGAGTGTAATCATCAATTTGTTGATGATAACCCTTCATCATGTCCTAAATGTGGAAAAGATGATTTTACTATTCTATCTCAAGTTAATTCGAATCAAAAATATATAATGATTTCAGTTGCTATTTTAGTTGCTGTTTCTGCTTTTGTTATATATAAATTTATTTCTGATCCAGTTATAGTTGTTCCTGATAAATCTGATAATTTATTATCAATTACACCTTATGCTAACTACTTTGAAATTGAAGACTACAAAGATCTTGATGAAGTAAATATTTTTTCAATAGATGATATAAATTATTCTCAAGAAAAGTCAAAAATTTTTCCATGTAAGAGTGGTGAATTTAAGATTAGTGCTACAAAAGGTAATATTTCAGAAGAACTTTCAGTTGATTTTAAATTAGATGGAAAGCCTGAAAAAAATGCTTGTAAAACAAAATTAGAAGTGATTAGTATTTATCCAGACATGTCTGATTGTAAATATAAAATTCAAACAAATGATGATGTAAATGCTGAAGTATCACTTAATAAAAATTCTGGATTTAATAACAAACTAGAATGGTCTTTTGATGAGTGTAGAAATAGTGAAAATTTTTATATAAAACTTAAAGATTCTAGGGACATCATAACATATCCAATTGAAAAGGCTAGTTGTCCAAATAAAGGTTTTAATACAGATGTTCAAGATGTTCTTTTAAATTCTTTTAAATTATATATAAAGGATATTAGCACTAATAGATCTCAGTTTTCTACAACCTTTAAACGATTTGATAATCCTGAACTATTTATGCTTGATAATTCTGCATATGCTTTAGGTGATTTTATTCCAAGAATCAAAACAATGTATAATGTCGACCCAACTTCTGTTGAGAGTTTGAAGTTAACTATCTCAGACATAAAATATAATGAAATTACTAAAAAAGTAACCTTAAAAATCTCAAGATAATGTTAAAAAAAGCATTCTACTCTTTCTTTATTATTTGCTTTTGCTTGTGTAATTTTTCTTACTCTCAAAATTCAAAAACTTTTGTCTATGTTGATATTTCTTCTTCTAACAATATGCTAGACGTAATTCAAGATTCTATTAAGAAAATTATATATCAAAATGAAGATGACTTTATACTTTTTATTTCCAATGGCGATAAACCATTAATTAGTAGTTTAAGATCTAAATTTGAAGATAATCTTAATAGACTCGAACTTGATTTTTTTAAGGCACCAGATTACAGTTTTGATGTTGAATTAATTAACAAGCAATTAATAGCTAATAATTTTATTTCTGATATATCCAATAAGTCTGCTGATAAAAGATCTGACCACTTATTGAATTTTCATTTTTTCTTTGATGATGATACTTTTTTAGATTTTAAAATTGATCAGAGGTTTATTAAAAAGCTTTTATTTAGTAATGCTTTATATTTTGATAGTGGATTACATCAAGATTGTAAAGTATTTATTTATAAAGAAGATAATTTCAAAATCACAAAAACATATTTAAATGACTAAACTATTAAAAATCATTCTATTATTATTTTTATTTTCATCTGTTAAAGCAGAGAATTACTCAAAAGATGATTACGAAAGAATACCAGATGTGTTTGATACTCAATTAACATTATCTTATTTAGATGATATATATGATGGTAATGTTAATTTGAGAACTTTGGCTAGAAGTAGTAAAGTTAAATGGACTGTTTTTTCAGATAGAAGTGAAAATAAATTGTATAATAGTTATGAAGGTGCTCCAAATACAGAAAAATTAGATCTTCTAGAAGAATTATATGTTTTAAGCTCCAGAAATAATTGGTTAAAAGTAGTTACAAAGAGAAAAATTAATAATCAATATATTGAAGGTTGGATTAAAGCTGAAAATTTAATTTTATCAAGATATTCATTAAAAACAGAGCCTAAAAACGGAGTCTCGGTTCCAAGAAAAGCAATTATTTTAACTGATATTGATGCAATGACAAAACTTGGTATTAAACCTAAAGATGCTATGGAGTTTCGGTTTTTTTACTCAAGACCTCAGACAAATAATAAATACATTGAAAGTGAAGCTACTGCATTTCAAATTTATTTTGTTTTAAAAGAACAAGATGGTTCATTATTATTATCTAATAATGATGTTTTAGAAGGTAATTTAAAAACTAATCAAGCTAAAGTAATGGGTTGGGTATCTGGTGTAAATGTTAGGAAATGGAATCATAGAGTAGCCTTAGAGCCAACAAGAACAACAGAAGCAATTGCTGAATATAAGAACTTTAATAATAATGGGAAGCTTTTAGGATATACTGATTTAGAAAAATTAGAAAAAGGTATTGAAACTGGTCTTTATCCAAAACTTGCTCAAGTTGAGTTTCGTGTTAGACCGATAATATCAAAGAGAATGAGAAAACCTGTGATGGGAAGGGTAGATGGTAACTCAAATTTAGTAAAAATAGTTAGTATCAATAGAGAAACTTCTGATTTAGATGATGATAGTAAATTAAAAAATAATGAGATTATAGAAAAGCTTAATAGAAAGCAAGCTAAAACAAATATAATTTTTGCAATTGATGCTACTGCCAGTATGAAATATTATATGAAGAGGGTTTCTTCAACTGTTCAAAGGATTATTGATCAAAATGAAAAATTAAATCTTAATGAGTTAAAGTTTGGATTAATTGTTTATAGAGATTATAAAGATGGTAATGATATTAAGGCTCCAGCATATAAAGTATATCCACTATCAACCGATTATGAATCTATTAAAGAAGCTATATCAACAACTGTATGTAGAAGTAAGGACAAAGATATGCCAGAGGCTGTTTATAATGGACTCATAAATGGTTTGAATGAAATGAATTTAAATGAACAAGAAAGTAATATTGTTGTATTAATTGGTGATTGTGGTAACCATAGACCATCAAGTCCATCATATAATAAAAAACATACTTTAAAAAAGGTTATCAAAATTTTTGATGAGAAATCAATTAATCTTTTATCTCTTCAAGTTAATCATACATTAAAAGATTCACATTTTGATTTCAATGATGATATTATTGATATTATTACTGAAACTGCTAACAATAAAATCAAAGGAAAAGGATCTAAATTAATTGTTGATTTTGAGAAAATAAAAGATAAAACAGCTTATGAGCTAAAATGGAGAACAAAAAATAATGACCCTAGAGATGATTATGAAAATATGTTTGGCCGTTTTATTTATGCTAAAAATGGTTCTATGGATGGAGATTTTTTAGAAAAATCAATTGTTGATGTAATTGGAGAATATTCACTATTAACTCAAAACAATATTAAAGTTTTAAGAAAAGCAATTAGTGTTGGAAGCTATAATAAAAATATTGAAGTTGATACCCCTCCCGAAGGGTTAACTGTTCATATTATGAAAACATTTAATATGAGTAGAACAGAGGCACAAGATTTTTTACAAAGAAAGGAAGTTACTATTTCTGCATACGTAGCCATGGACTATTCCAAAATGGGAATAAATGCTCTTAAAGAAGTAGTTTTCTTGAGTGACAAAGAAAAAAGATCATTAACAAGATCTTTAAGAAAGCTTTCCAGTGATGAATGTAAATCAAATACTGATCAGAAGAAATGTTTTCAAGAAAATATGATAGAAGTTTGTAGATCTTTGTTAGGTTATAATACCTCCTTAGAAACTATTGAAAATTTAACAATGAACCAAGTATGGGAAATTTTAATTGGTTCGGAATTTAAAAATAATAAATTAAAAAATATTAAGTTAAACTCTCTAAGTGAAATAAGAAATAAAGATTTTAAGAAGTTTTATAATGACTTTAAGTCAAAAGCTTCATCCTTTGCAGATAATTCTTATGTTAATGAGAGTGATCATAAATCTAGAAGATTTTCATTAAGCGGTTCTTATTTTTATTGGATTCCACTAGAAGATTTACCAGGTACTACTGAATGATTTTTAACTTAAAAAATATTTCTTGTATTTACAGCAATAGCGTAAATCCTGTTTTAAAGATTAATAATCTTGAAATTAATGAAGGTGAAATAGTTTTTATTATTGGGGCTTCAGGTGTTGGTAAAAGTACTATTCTTGAAACTCTTGGTGTAATGAACCAAACTGTCAAGTCTGAAAAAGCTCCGTGGTGGTTTTTCAGCTTGTTAAAGAATATTTACTCTTCAATTAAAGATGTAATGAATATATTTGGTAATAAGAAAGAATTTAACCAATCTATACTCATTAAATCTGAAGAAGATTCTTTCTTTGAATTTAACTTTGAAGATATAAAAGAAAATATGCTTGATTTTTGGAATAAAAAAGAATCTGAACAAGCTTATTTTAGAAAAAAATATTTAAGTTTTATTTTCCAAAACACAAATCTATTTCCTAATTTAAATGCTGAAGATAATGTTCTCATAGCTCCTTTACTTCAAGGAGATGATATAATAACATCTAAAAATAAATCTAGAAAGATTTTTAAACAAATTTTTACAAAGGAATATTCTGAGATTTTAAATGACAAAAAAATATCTGAAATGTCTGGGGGGCAAAGACAAAGGTTAGCATTTGTTAGGGCTATATCTACACATTATAAAATTCTATTAGCTGATGAACCTACTGGTAATTTAGATTGGGCTAATGCAAATAATTTAATGTCTCATTTAATTATTGATATTAGAGATAAAAAATCTACAGCAATTGTTGTTAGTCATGATATTCGTCTAGCTACTGATCATGCTGATAAAATAGTTTACATTGATAAGATTTATGATAAACAAAAGAAATTTTATTATGGAAATATTTCAAATAATAATGTTTTTGTTAAATCAAAAGAAAATAAATGGGTCTCAATTTCTCCAAATAAATTATTAGATAAAAATATAAAAAGTAAAGAATTAGTTAAATTTTTACAAGATGATATTATTAGAAAAAATAACATATGATTAGTAAAGATTTTCTATATAAGTTTACTATACCTGAATTATCACAAATTGCCGGTAAAAAGTATATTAATATTATTCTTTTATCATTTTTTTTAATTCTTGTATTAACAGCAATAGGAATATCAAAAGGTTCTATTAATTATTTGAAAAAACAAATGGATAGTAGATATGTAACTCTTACAAGTGTTAAAATACCTGCTGGTTTTAATAAAGAAAAAATTAATGATTTATCAAAAATTAAAGATAAATATGGTATAGTTAGAACATTTCCTGTTTATGAAGAAATAAGAACTTTTGTAAATCCTAATAACCCTAAATCAAAATATAAAAGTTCACTAATTAGAAAGGGAATGGATAACGATCCTACAATTAACGATTTTAAGAATCATTCATTTAAATTTAATGAATGGGGATGTATAGTCACAAAAGGTTTTTTAAAAGATCTTGGATATATAGATGAACGAGTACCATATGTTTATTATTCAAAAAATTTTAATGGTATAGATACTTTAATTAAAATACCTGTAGAAGGAATTATTGATGATTTACCTGATTATTTAGATATGATAGTTGGTGAAAAATTCTACAAATCTTTACAAGCTGAAGATTATTGGTTGGATCTTCTTTCATCAAGAAACAAGTATAAATACATGCGGTTATTTTTTGATTCTAATAGTACCGAATTAGAATCTAAACTTTTAGAATATGGTTTTAATGAAATTAATCACAACATTTATACGGAAGGACAATTATACGAACTAAACAATGTAGATTCACTTTTGAAAATTCAAATCTTGGAAGATTTTAATTCATTTAATTTTATCGAGGTTATTGATTTTAATAGAGAAGAAGATGAATTAATACAGGCTTCTATTACTAAATACCCTCAAATTTTTCCAGAAGATAAATTTGTTTTTCAGTTTCATAATGATAGTCTAAATAAAATTAAAGATTTTAATAAGATTTTAATTAATGAATACAAGGATGGTAAAAAATCTTTAAAAATAGATTTAAGTATTATTAATTCTAAAAACAATTTTGATATAATAAAAGATTTAGTTGAACTTTTATCTAGAGCTATATATTTTTTAAGTCTATTGTCTATTTTTCTTTATTTGTGGAATTTGATAGTTAATCATATTAACAGTAACAAGAAAAATTTAGGAACTCTAAAAGCATTTGGATTATCTAATTTTACTATAGTTGGGATATATTCATTTATTTCTATTACAATGATCGTGATTTCACTTATGGTAGCTTTTGTTGTAAGTTTCTTCCTTGGTCAAAACATAATGGATTTCTTAACTAACATTCTTAATTTAGATAATTTAAGTGAAATGAAATTCCTTTCTGAAGAGCTTAAAGATTTATTTCTTATTTTTATTATTATTCCTGCATTTATATTAATGTTAATGATATATAATAAATTAAAAAATAAGACTCCTGGCGATTTAATATATGAACGAAATAATAATTAAAAACACAATAATATTATGAACAAATTAAAAGATTTTAAAAACTGTGATAAAGGTCATTTTTATCCTAAAGATGCTGATGTATGTCCTTACTGTCCCAAAGGATCTGAAGGTTCAAATGATAAAACTCAAGTAATTTCTGAGCCAAATGATAGTAGCCCTGTTGCTGCTTCAAGTAACTCTGATGATGTTAATAAAACACACGTTTTTGGTGGTAATGAAGAGAAACCTGCTGCAAAATCAAACAACTCTGGCTTTGATCCAAATAAAACTTTTATTAGTGGTGCTACTACAAATGATGATGAAGATGATGCTAGCGCTTCATCAAATAAAATTGTTAGAAGAAAATTACGTGCATGGTTAGTTACTTTTGACTTAAAAGACATGGAATACGGGGTGGATTTTAAAATTGAAGAAGGTAGAAATACAATTGGAAAAGCTTCCTCTTCTGATATTACCATTGATGACAATGAAGTTTCTTCAAATCATGCTTTAATTTTGTGTAAGAGAGATAAGTTTATGTTAACTGATGAGCTTTCTTCTAATGGAACATTCCTGAATGGAGAAGATCTTACTCCAAAAGCAATTTATGATTTAAAGGACGGTGATGAAATAAAAATTGGTCATACTACATTACTCTTTAAACAAGCCTTTAAATAGTAAGATGCGTTATATATTTTTATTTCTTTTTTTATTTTCTGAAAATGTTTTTTCTCAGATTAATGTAAATGCTGATTTTGATGTTAAAAATTTTCCTGAAATATCTTTTACTTTCAATAATCGAGATTTAACTACAATTTCAGAGAAATCAATTAAATTAATTCAAAATATTGATTTGGATGAAGTAGGAGTTGACTCTCTTAAGCTAGAATTGTTAGTTGATACCAATGACTATTCTAAATCCAATAAATGTGTAGTGATTTTAATTGAAGCTCTTCAACATGTTGAAAGATATGAGCAATACTTAACATTTTCTCAATCTCTTATTGAATCATTTTCTGAAATTGTAAATAATGGTGATAAAATTCAACTTTATGCTTTTTCATTAAGAAAATCAAATACTAAAATTTTAAGGAAAATTAATTTAGATTTTACTGATGATATTTCTGTTTTGGAAAATTCTTTGAAATCATATGTAGTTGAAAGAAATGATTTTACTAAAAATAAAGTTTCAGATATTTATGGTGCTGTTTTGGAAGCTGTTGATGTTCTTAATGATTTTGAAACAACTCTTCCAAAATCAATATTGCTTTTGTCTGAGGAAAGAAATAATGTTTACTCTACTCAAAAATCATCTGATAATGCAATTGAAAAGGCATTAAGACACAATATATCTATAAATACGATTAAATATAATAGATCTAATTATTTACAACATAAGGATCCTACATTAGCTGATCAAACTTACGGAACTCCTTATGTTTTAGAATTTAGTAGTGGTGATTCTCAAAAAGTTAATGCTTCAAAACTTAATGAGTCTTCTGAAAGAATAAAATCAATTTTTAATAATCTTGTGAAATTCTCAAAAGGCAAAAATTATAAACTATCTTTTATTTCCAAGGACCATATAAGGGATGGTAAAATTCATTCTGCCTCTCTAAACATTAATAATTTATCTGATATTGATATTATAAAATATAGACACCCTGGAAATTGGATATATAAATCCTTTCAACAACATTTGTTAATTTCAATTTTAGTATCTCTTTGTTTTTTACTGTTAATTATCTTTTTAATAAAAAAGTTATTTGATAGTTATAATGAAAAAATTAAAAATGAAAAAGAAAGAATAGAGAATCAAGAAAAAATTAATTTAGAGCAAGAAAATAAAATTAAAGATCAGGCTGCCAAGTTTAACGAATTAAAGATTCAAGAAGAAAATAGAATCAAACAAGAAAAAGAATTAGAACAAGAGCAGAAGAGAGTAAAAGATGAAGAGTCTTTGATTAAAGCTATGCTTTCTAGAGGTAAATTTCCCTTGTTGAGATATTCTTTTGAAGATACTACACAAACTTTTGAAATTAATGTTCCTAAGGTTTTAATTGGAAGAGATAAGTCATGTTTCATTTCTATTGATAATAATCACCTTTCGAGAAAACATTTTTCTATTGAGTTTTTTAATAACACTTACACTTTAGCGGATAATAATAGTGCGAATGGTCTTCTTTTAAATGGTTTAAAGATTGACAAGGTTGAGCTTAAACATGGTGATATTATTGAAATTGCTAATATGAAATTTATATTCTATACATAATTATGAAATTAAAACATTTTGCTAAAACTGACATTGGTTTAAAAAGAAAGGCTAATGAAGATTCTATAGGTGAATTATTATTTAATAAATCCAAGTATGGAAATATATATATTGTTTGCGATGGGATGGGTGGTCATGAGGGAGGTAAAATGGCCTCTGAGACTGCTATAAACTCAATTATTGAATATTTTAGCAATACACCCTCAGATTCACCTACAACAGCTTTAAAAGAAGCAATTGAATTTGCTAATATTCAAATTTTTGGTAAAGCACAATCAGATTCTCAGTATAAGGGAATGGGAACTACTTGCTGTGTTTTATTAGAAAAAAATAATCTTATTTATGTTGCTCATGTAGGAGATAGTAGAATATATATATCTTCAGATGGAAAATTTCATAGAGTTACTAAGGATCATTCTTTCGTTCAAGGACTATTTGATAATGGCCAAATTTCTGAAGAAGAAATAGAAACTCATGCTAGAAAGAATGAATTAACTCAAGCCCTTGGAGTTTCAACTGAAGTAAATGTAGAAGTATGTAGTGATCCAATTTTAGCTAAAAAAGGTGATAACTTCTTAATATGTTCTGATGGCTTATGTGGTTTAATAGATGATAATAAGATTTATAATATTGTTAAAAAAGGGAAAACTAATTCTGATATTGGTAATAATTTAATAGATGCAGCTAATAATGCAGGAGGTACTGATAATATATCTGTAATTTATATTTCTATAGATGAAAGTCCACATGCAAAATCTCAATTTATTAGTAAAAATAATATACTTAAAGATAATCTCACCAAAACAATGCTTCTTGATACCGATCAGAAAGCAGCTATTTTAGCTAATAATAATTTTTCGTTTTTTAATAAATATAAAAACAAAATTTTTATTTCAGTTGGAGTTTTATTTATCTCATTATTAATGATATTAATTGTATCAAAAATTGGAAATAATGATGTTCCTAAAATTGAAACAATTGATAAGACAACTGATCTAGAGCTTAATGTAGATGAATTTGAAGCTCAAATTGAAATTGATGGTGAGGAAGTTGAAATTTTTTATTATTCCTTTAAAAAAAGTAATGATTGGACAAAAGAAAATAAAAATTTTGAACCATTAATTACAAATGTTAAATTAACTCATAAATGGGACAAAAAAAATGATGTTAATTTTCAAGAGTTTTATTGGAATAATAATTTTCTTTTATATGATGAGTATAAAACTCAAAAGGAGATTCTTTATGATAGTGATATTTCAGAAAACTCATTTATTTTTATTAGAAAATCTAATTTAGAAAAAATACCTAATTCTAAACCTAAAGTTGATTCTGATCCTTTTCAGTTAAAAGAAGAAGAAAAGAAAAAGAATAAAGCTAAGGCAGCAAGAAAAGCAAAAGCAAATAAAAAAGCAGCTGCAAAGAAAAAGGCTGATACAGCGGCAAAGAATAAAGATAAAGAAGAACAAACAATAAATACTGCTCATAATCAATTAGATTCTTTTATTAATACTATTTCAGATTCAAGAAATGAAATTTATAAAATAAGATTAAATGAAAGGAGAATGGCTGAATTTCTTAAAAGAGCAAAACAAAATTATGAAAGTCAAATGGCTGAGTTTTATTTGTTCTTTCCTGGATACAAAGATACTGGAATTCCTGACAAGCTTTCATCAGAAAATTTGCCAAAAGGAATTATTGAACTAAAAGGAACATTAATTTCCAAAAATAATTCTCTAGAAACTATAGTTAAGGATGCATCAGATAATTATAATACTGAAGAGAGAAATCAAATTAATGCTGCTGGCTTTCTTGATATTTCAAAGCAAAGATTAAAATCTGCTGAGAATCTTAAAGATAATTTTATAATTAAATATAATATTAACAATATAAAATTACAAGAGAAATGTGATGATGATTTAGCTAAAATTATCAGAGCTAATGGAAAAGTTGTTGAAATTCAAGAAAAATCTGATGAGATTCGCAATAAATTTAATTTAATTAAAGATAATCTCAATAAGATTAAAATATTATCTGATAATTCTAATGATCTTCTTCTATTAGTTGAAAAAAACACTACTATATTTTTAGATAAAAAAAAGAAAAAGAAAAAGAAAAAATGAAATTGAAAAATCTTTTTTAATAAAATAATATCTCTATGGCATTTCCTAAATTAGGTAGTAGATATAAGTTTATAAAAGAACTTGGTAAAGGTGGGGTTGGTGTTGTTAACTTAGCTTTAGATTCACATTCAGGTTTTTTAGTTGCTGTTAAGACGTTATTTCAAAAATTAGATGAGGATTCACCAATCATTAGAAAATTTAAAATTGAAGCAAATATATATCTAGGTCTTGAACATCCAAATATTGTTCAGTTAAAGGCTCCAGGTTTAATTGTAAAAGGGAATCAAATCCATTTAGTAATGGAACATGTTGATGGTTTAACATTAGATAAATATGTTGAGCAGGTTACCGGTCCAATGCCCTTAGAAATCTGTTTAAATAGATTTAAACAGATTGTATCTGCTATTGGCTTTGCTCATAATAAAAGAATATCAATTGAAGGGTATAAGGGGGTTTTACATTTAGATATTAAACCAAATAATATTTTTATTTTACCAAATGGTACTGTTAAAGTTATCGATTATGGAATTTCTCAAGGGGGTGGTGAAGAACGAAATGATAATATGGGTACTCCTATGTTTATGGCTCCTGAACAAATGAATCCGCATGTAAATTTAGATAGAAGAGCTGATATTTATGCATTAGGCTGTTTATTACACTATATGGCTACTGGCATGAATCCCTATTATGCTACATCAATGCAAGAGTTGCAGCAAAAAGTTTTATATGGTAAAACATCTAGAATTAATAAATTATATCCAGCAGCTGAAAGCAAGTTTCAATTTATAATAGATAAAGCAACTCAGAAAAATCCGGATGATAGATTCCAGTCTTGCGAGGAAATGGTAAAATATTTAGATGCAATTAAAACGAATAAAAATTAATTTTATATCATGGCTGAAATAATTAAGATTGGTAGAAATCATAACAATAAGAATTTGCTTACTAATCCACAGGACCCAACAGTTTCAAAACTACACTTACAATTATTTATTGATGATGATTATAATGTTTTTGTAACTGATTTAAATTCTGCTAATGGAACCTATGTAAATAATAATTTAATAAAAAAACCTAAATTACTAGAAGAGGGTGATATGCTTTCTGCTGGAAATTGTATAGTGAAATGGGCTAAATATATTGATTCATTAAAAAATTTAGAAACCAAAATTGAAGATGATATAGATGAAATCTCTAATAATGAACCTGTTGAAATCCCTTTAAAAGCTGAAGAAGAATCAACTAGTTGGTGGAAATATGATGATGAATACATTAGTGGTTGGCAATATTTTGGAAGGTCCATGGTTGGAGGTATACTTTCTTTTGTTTTAATAGGTCTCTATTTGAACTCTGTAACAGCCTATAAGAGAGCTAAATCATTACAAAGTAGCTCAACTACATTTTTCTCAATATGGGGTGCAGTCTCTATATTAATTGGATTTACTCCCTTGTTTTTTATTAATATACCTTTTCATTGGTATTTGTGGTTTTCTAATGGAAAGAAACCAACTGTTTTAGAAAAGAAATTAAATAGAGAAATAGATTTGAAAAAATCTGAAAAAATAGTTAGTAATGATAATTGGTCAAGAGATGATATGTTAGCATTTTATGCCTCTCTTGTAGAAATAGCTGGAGCAGATGGTGTTGATCCTAATGAAGAATCAATAATTGCTTCATATTTAAGTGCCATTGGTTTTAATCCAACAGATAATTATGAGTTTGAAGATTTTAGAGCTGAGGCAGTTAAAATTTTAAAAGATGATAGATACAAAATTTTAAATTCATTTTCAAATTCTAAAAAACAACTTTTAGCTGATGCAATTAAACATGTAATCTTGGCTGATGAGAAAATTTCTGAAGATGAAATACTAGCAAAGGGCTTAATTGAAATTATGGCAGACTTACCAAAAAGTAATTTTAACCAAGATGATTACGATTATTTTAAAAATATTAAATAACTAATTTATGAATGGTGATATTTATCATATAGGTAGAAATCAAAAATCAAATCAGATTTTTATTTCTGATATTTCTGTTTCTTCAATTCATGCTCAGGTATTAATTGATGAGGATAAAAATTTAATTATTATTGATCTTTCTTCTAAAAATGGTATTTATATAAACAACGAAAAGATATCAGGTCCTACAAAAATTAATAAAAATGATGTTGTATCTATTGGAACTTATAAATGTTCAAAAAATGATATTATTAATGCAATTAAGAAATATGATTTTAATAATAAAAATCAAGAAACACAAAATGTTCATTTAAAATCTTCTTTAAGTACAAATAATAATTTTAGAATTTTAAGTAATACAAAAATTACAAAGAAATTTTTTATTGGTTTTTTAGCTTCTATATTATTATTAGTCATTGTTTTTTTTCTTGTTAAATTTTTAAATGATCAAATTTTCTTAAAAGATAAGTTTACTGTTTCAGAAACAGAGGAAACTATTAATGACTCTGAAAATAAATTAATTACAGAAAAAAAGAAAAAACCTCTAAAAAAACAAAAATCAAATATAAGCTATGACTATTCCTGCTTTGATAATAGAGATAAGGATGAATCAGAAGAAGTTATTTCAGTAATTGGTGAAATTACCAGAGAGATTCAAAATGATCTCTTAGCTGATGTTGAAATAAGCTTAAAAGATGAGCAAGATTTTGGAGATGAAATACTAGAAAGTTTTAGTGATGATTACGATTTTATTAATTCTGGAAAAGATCTTAAAAAATTAAAATCTATAAAAAATGATTTAGTTAGTCGTATTTTAAAGCCTAGAGGTTTTTCGTATAAAATATTTCTTGTTGATGATACTGTAAAGAATGTATTTACTGCTGGTGGAAATATTTATTTCTTTAAAGGAATGTATTCTCAATTGAAAAATGATTCGGAAATTGCAGCTATAATTGCTCATGAAATATCTCATAACGAACTATCTCACATGACTTTAAAACTTAAAAAAATTAAATCAGTCAGTGAATATGGTTTTTTTGGAAATCTTATTTTTAGTTTAGAAAGTTTCTTTACGGAGAGTTTTGATCAAAAACAAGAGATAGAAGCAGATTTATTTGGAATGGATTTAGTTTACCCTACAGCATATAAAAACTGTAGTGCTGTAGATTTTTGGTCTAGAAATAGTAAGGATGAGAATAAAACATATGATTTTTTTAGATCTCATCCATTTTCAAATAATAGAGCCGATTGTATTTCAAACCACCTCATTACAAATTATAATATAAATTGCAATTAGCCGCTTATGGCAATTTTTTCTAGAAACTTCATTTATTTTCTATTTGTATTAGCATTTTCAAGCTGCGTTAATTTGAACGATCCAGAGATTGTTGATTTCAAGGTTATTGATATAAATAAAGACTCAATAGATAATTTAATTGTAAAAACTAATGTAGAAATATATAATCCTAATTTTTTTAATTTAAATACTGATGAGTTGAAAATAAATGTTTTTTATGACACTGTTTTACTTGCTCACACATTCTTTGAGAACCATATAGACATTGCTGATAAGGATACTTCTAATTTAGAAACTGATTTTGTAATTAACTCCTCTGCACTTAAATATTTCACTAATTTTCAAGACTCTGTTTTATTGAATATTATTGGCTATACAAAAATTCCTTTTCTAAATAAAAAGTATTTTTTTAATACTGATTATTCATTATCTCCTAATGTAGAAATATCAAAAATCTCTAATTTCTTAATTGAAAAATTTGGATTAAAGATTTCTAAAATTAATTTTCTTAATGCTAATATTAATGAAGTAAATCTGAATATTGGTTTAACTCTTAAAAATATAGATGAATATAATTTAAGTATTAATAAACTGGAAACTTTCATTTATTCTGATGCTAATCATAAAGATTTACTTGGAGTTTCAGTTCTTGATACTACCGAATTAACTTCATTTAATAATTCTTCAATTGTATACTCTAATGTGAAGTTAAATTCTTTAAAACTTACTAAATTATTATTTCTAAATTCTTTTAGTGGAAAGAATGTTTTACATGCAAAGGTTAACAGTGTTGTTAATTTTGACGGAATTAATATACCCGTATCAATCAACAGAGAAATTCATTACAATCCTCTAACCTTTCAAGCCGAAATAAAGTAATGAGTAAAGATTGTAAAATATATATTTATAACTCTGGTAAACTTTACAGAAAAGTAGCTCTTAAAGTTAATGATTCATTTATTGTAGGCTCAGCAGATTCAGCCAGTATTAAGGTCAGTAACGCTAGAGTTTCTGGTAATCATATTCAGTTTATTTTTGACTCACAAGGCTTATATATTCAAGACTTAAATAGTTTAAACGGAACATTCGTAAATGGGGTCAAACTTGAGAAAGGGGTTGTTACAATCATAAAGCAAAAGGATAAGATTCAATTAGCTGGAACAAATGATGTAATAATAACATTAGATACTAAATTGGAGAACAACGCATCCTTATCTCATACAGATATTATTGATCAACTTAGAGATAAACAGAAAATCTACATTGGTAGAAGTAATGAATGCGATATAGTATTAGACACAGATACTATAAGCAGAAAGCACGCTGTAATTGAAAAGGTTGAAAATGAAGATGTATTCTATATTAAAGATTTAGGATCTGTAAATGGAACTTTTGTAAATGGTAGAAAAATTTATTCTAAAGCTAGACTATTACTTACTGACGTAATATTCATTGGAAAATATAAACTATCTCTTAAAGGTGAAGCAAAAGATTTAAGTGAAGAAATAGCAATTAGCGCATCAGGTATATCAAAAACATATAAAAATGGCTACACAGCTCTTAAAACAATGAATGTTGCTGTTCCTTCCAAGTCATTGTTAGCTATCATGGGACCAACTGGCTGTGGAAAATCTACTTTATTAAAATGTTTAAATGGTGATATTAAGCCAACAAGAGGAAAAGTATTCATATACAATCAAGAACTGTTTAGTAACTATGATTATTTAAAAACACAAATTGGTTATGTTCCACAAGACGATATTATTCATAAAGAATTAACTGTATATCAATGCTTATATTTTACAGCAAAAATTAGACTTGATAATGCATCTGATGATATTATCAATAAAAAGATAAAAAGGATTTTACATGAGTTGGATATTACTTTTATTAAAGATAATTTAATTACAGATATTAGTGGTGGACAAAGAAAAAGAGTAGCTATAGGAGTTGAATTAATGACCGACCCTTTATTACTTTTTCTCGATGAACCTACTTCTCCATTAGATCCTCAAACAATTAATAATTTTTTAGATATTTTAAAGCGTTTATCTGAAAATGGTACTACTATAATAATGGTTACTCATAAACCAGAAGATCTTGTTAGAATGGATGATGTTTTGTTTTTAAGTAAAGGAGGAAGTATTACATATCATGGAAGTGCTAACCAGTATAAAGAATATTTTAATGTTTCAAACCCTGTAGAAGTTTTTTCAGAATTATCTCCTCCAAAGTCAGAGAAATGGATCAAAAAATATCAGAATTCTATGCAAATAGAAAATCACTCTGAAAATTCACGAGAAATTAAATCTAAAAAGAGTTTTTCGTTTTTTAACCAATTATATTGGTTAACAAGAAGGTATTTCCAAATTAAAACTAATGATAGATTTAACAGTCTTATAATGGTTTTACAGGCTCCAATTATTGCCATATTAATTTGTTGTATTTTCAAAAATGTTTCTGCTTCAGTATTATTTATTTCATCAGTAGCTGCTATATGGTTTGGTACTAATAACGCTTCTAGGGAAATTGTTAGTGAAAACTCTATTTATAAAAGAGAAAGAATGTTCAATCTTTCTATAGTTCCTTATCTATTTTCAAAAATTTCAGTATTAACTTTTTTCTCTGTTGTTCAAACATTTTTATTTGTATTTATTCTTTTTGTGTTTTATAATGATTCATCACTTACACTAAATAATCCTCATATATTCTTCTTATGGATGTTAGTACTTTCTGTAGCGGCAACTTGTTTGGGTCTTTTTCTATCTTCTGTTTTGAAAACAACTGAAAGCGTAATGAGTTTTGTTCCTTTAGTTTTACTACCTCAAATAATGTTAGCAGGAATAATAGCAAAGATTGATAATTTAGGTATTGAGATATTAAGTTACCTTACTATATCTAGATG